>OIDJ01000002.1_pt1 | contig 117468 bp, 97 predicted proteins | sample 1581541 | NCBI WGS metagenome assembly OIDJ01 (sample SAMEA3882543, study PRJEB24775) | human gut metagenome | biome: human-associated habitat; feature: intestine environment; material: feces | place: Netherlands | collected 2009/2010
AGCTGTACAATCTTTTCCGACATGGTTTGCTGTCTCCTTTCGAATGGTGTGTCGCGACTTCATTCTACCAGAGATCTGCAAACCATGTCTCTTTTTATCTTCTTTTCAATTTGCGAAACTTATTCTACCTTATCATAATCCGCAATAGCGGAGAAAGTTCTGCTGGAGGTTTTCGGGAGTGGCAAGGACTATGCGCAAGTTGGTTTGCAGCCGCCGGAAGATTTGGTCAGATGCCCATGGCGCTGCCTGCCGCGCCTGGCCCTGCGGCAGCCGATGCGGGCTATAGCCTCGTATGGGCATGAGGACAAAGGCGCGTTCAATGCGGCCTCGCGGGGCTTCCACGGCGGCCCGCTCGCCCGTGTGCGGACCTGCGTTTCCCATGTGGCGATTTGTCCGCCCGGCACGGTCGCCGGTTGCTTGCAAAAGGTGTGGTTTTGAGAGCGGCGATGTCGGAAGGCGGCGCAAAAAAGAAAGCGGGGACGATATGCGCGGAGACCGCCACCACGAACGGGCCGCGATGGTGGTCGCCCGCTCTTTGCCTGCTGTCTCGCGCATACCGCCCCGGCTTTCGCCCCCCCTGTTGACGAACGGCAACGCCGCCGCCAAACCGGTTGCCGTTTGGCAGATGTGCCGCGGGCGTGCCGCAGAACGCTGCCCTTCCCGCTTCCGCACAATATGACGTTTGAGAATGGAAAAGTGTGACAGAGAAAATACGCAATCGAGCAGGCAACACCATAGCCCGCGCGTGCAGCGGGGGAGAGGCGGCGTCCCTGCGCCTCAGGACGGCCGCAGCCGGGCCAGACTGCCGGAGCCGGAAGCAACGGAAAGCCCTTTTCTACACAAGGCCGGGCCGCCGCCCCGTGCGGGGCTGGGACTGTCGCTCCTCCGCCCGCCGGGCCCGGCCGCCGGAGCCGGAAGCAATGGAAAGCTCTTTGCCCCGCAAAGCCGGGGCCGCCGCCCCGTGTAGGGCCGCCCGTCACCCGCCGTCCGCCGGGGCCGTTGCCCACGGGGTTGGGACTGCCGCCCGCCGCCCGCCGGGGCCGTCGCCCGCGTGGGGTTGGGACTGCCGCCCGTCGCCCGCCGGGCCAGACTGCCGGAGGCGGAAGCGGCGGGAAGCCCCTCCCACGCAAAGCCGGGCTGTCGCCTGTGTAGGGTTGGCGCGTCGCCCGGCGCCCCACGGGACGCCCCGGACGACGGCCAATATGCAAAACCCGGGGAACGCTGTCACATTTTATCCTGTCAATACGTCATATATGCAAATTTTATGCAACACGGGAGGTAACACGAATGAAGAAGAACAAACGAATCCTGGCGCTGCTTCTGTCCCTGATCTTCTGCCTTGCCGCCTTTACGCCCGCTGCGCTGGCCGCCGGCGACGCCGACGTGGCCGTTGATGAAACCCCCATGCCGCGGAATATGTTACGAATAGCCGTAGAGCTTGCAAGCAATTTTGTAAGTGCAAGAGGAAATTCGAACTATCCTTATGAGTATTTGACCATCCAATTTTGGCTCTACGATGACAAGGGAATCTATATTACTTCTGGCTCCGGGAGTGGCTATTTTGAGGCCTATGCTTCAAAGTCAGTTTCACTGGACTCGGGTACTTATCGCCTAGTTGCGACGGTAACGGGGACCGTAAGTGGAAGCAAAACACATGCGTTTTATCTGGATGTTTAGGTTTTTTATTGACCGCATTAAGAGTTTAATGCGGCCAATTAAGATTTTATTGTAGCGAACGTATGATTTCTTGCAGGTCGATTTCTGGGGATGCCCCGAGAAATAGGAATGAGTTTTCTAATTCTATGAAGCCATCGAACCAAGTATATTGCGGTTTTTTGTTGATAAATAGCAACGATCCATTTTGCAACTCAATATTTGCAAACGAATCTCCATCTATATGAGCCCATATTTCTTGTTCTGGAGACCACTCTTGAGTAGTATAAAGCAAATTTCCTTTTGTGTCCAAGTATATTATTGACAAACATACAGTATCTTTCGATGTTACACGCCCATACACCCTATCTATTTGCAGCCAATCTACATCCAGCACAAACGGGACAAGCCCGGTATCCGCGGTGAACGACGCGAGATCATCGTACAGGATTGCTTCCGCCTGCGCCGTTGCGGTCGCGGTGGGTTTCTGCCGGGCGATGGTAACGGTATTCCCGAACACGCCCACCAGATAGTGGAGCACGTCATGCGCAAACGTGCGGCCGGCGGGCACGAGCGCAAGGAACAGCGCCGCTGCCGCGACAACCCCGGCGGCGGCGCGCACCGGCCGCCAACGCCGCGGCCCGGCACTCCGACGCTCCCGCGCGGCGGCAACCACGGGCCGCCCACTCTCCGGCGCGCCTTCCACAACAGCGGCGCCTTCCGCAACGCCTGCCGCTGTCCGATCGTTTCCATGCGCGGCGGCAACCACGGGCCGCCCGCTCTCCGGCGCGCCTTCCACAATGGCGGCTCCTTCCGCAACGCCAGCCGTCGCCTGCCCGTGCTCCCGCGCGGCGGCGTCTGCAACGGCGACGCCCTCGGCAGATTCCGCCGCGGCCGCCTGCCGCGCCAGAATGCGGTCGTATGCCGCCCACCGTTCCGGCGGGCATTCCGGGTGCTGCTCTTTTGCGCGCGCGATCATCTCCGCAAACGTCGGGGGCGGATCGGCCTGCAACAGCCGTTCCGCTTCCGAGAGCGGCATCACGAACGCGTCGTCCAGCAGTTCCGGGTGCCTGCGCAAAAATGCTATCGCTCGCCTGTACCTCATATTTTCATCCCCCCGTCGCTCCATATGACGTACAGACAGGCAAAAATGTGACAGGCGACTTTGCAGGCGGCAGGGAATAACGGCAGCAGCACAAGCAGGTCCTTCGGCAGCTTTTTGATCATCCGGTGGAACCGCTGCCGCAACGTAGCCGCATTGATGGCGAGTTCGCGGCTGAGGTCGATGACGCGCTCGCCATAGAGAACGTGGCGGATCAATGCCTCCCGCATGCGGGGCGGTTCCTGGGACAGGCTTTCCTGAATGCTGCATTCCAGCTCCCAGAGCCGGTAGTTCCGCCCGTCGTCCGTGGCGCCGTAGCGGTGCATCCAATCGGGCGGCAGGGGCAGCGAATGCTTTTCATGCCGGTACATGTCGATGGCAACCCGCCGGGTCATGGCGTACAGAAAGGCGAGCGGCGTCTGCACCTCCCTGCCGTCCGTTTCAAGCAGCTTGACGGCGAGCGTCTGCACCACGTCAAGGGCGTTCTCACGATTGCCGGCGATGGCGGTGGCATAGGAAACCAGTATTTCGTAGTTTTCCTGAAAAGCTGTCAGCAGTTCGTCCTTTGTAGCCATGCTGCTCCCCGGGGTAGAAAGAGGGAAAGATCGAGATAAATGGAAACGCCGGCCGGTGCCTCCTGTATCACGGCGTTGCGGTCCCGGCCCGGTTACGGGCAGTAGCGGACGGTCTCAACGGCCTCCATCACGGAGGCAACCGGTATGAGCGTCAGGCCGTCGAGCTTTGGTACGCGGGCGCGCTTTGGAACGAGGACGCGCGTATATCCAAGGCGCAGGCATTCCCGCAGGCGCGTCTCCATCTGCGCAACGCCGCGCAATTCGCCGGTAAGGCCGAGCTCGCCGATGGCTGCGGTGTGGGGCGGGAGCGGCTTGTCGTCGAACGCGGAGGCGATGCACAGCGCGACGGCAAGGTCGGCGCCCCGCTCGTCCAGGCGCAGATCGCCCACCACGTTGATATAGACGTCCTTGCCGGAGAGCCGCAGCCGCGCCTTCTTTTCCAGCACAGCCAGCAGCAGACTCAACCGCCCTGCGTCGATGCCGGCGGCGGTGCGCCGCGGGCTGCCCAGCGCGGAGTCGACCAGCAGGGACTGCACCTCCGCCAGCATCGGGCGCGAGCCTTCAACGGCGCATGTCACCGCGCAGCCGCAGGCGTTTTCGCCGGAGAGGAACAGGCGCGACGGGTCCACGACCTGCCGCATCCCGGCCTCGCTCATCTCGAATACGCCGATCTCGTCCGTCGAACCGAAACGGTTTTTGACGGCGCGCAGCAGCCGCAGCCCGGCGTGGCGGTCGCCCTCGAAATACAGCACCGTATCCACGATGTGCTCGAGCACGCGCGGCCCGGCGATCGCTCCGTCCTTGGTCACATGCCCGACGATCAGCACGACGGCGCCCGTCTCCTTGGCAAAGCGCGTGAGCGCCGCGGTGCAGGCGCGCACCTGCGAAACGCTGCCGGGTACGCTGTCGGATTCGGCGGTGGACATGGTCTGGATGGAATCCACGATCAGGTAGGCGCTCGCCCGCGCGCGCGCCTGATCCAGCGCGTTTTCGAGGGAGGTATCGCATAGCAGCAGCAGATCGTTCCGGACGCCGAGCCGTTCGGCGCGCAACTTGAGCTGTGCCGCGCTCTCTTCCCCGGAAACATAGAGCACCGCGCCACGGGCGGCCAGGCTGTCGGCCGTCTGCATCAGAAGCGTGGACTTGCCGATGCCCGGGTCGCCGCCGAGCAGCACAACCATGCCGGGCAGCAATCCGCCGCCGGTCACCCGGTCCAGCTCGGACATGCCCGTGGTGACGCGCGCCGCCTGCATGGCCGACACCTCGGACAGCCGCTGTACCGCGCCGGGCGCGCCCGCGTCGCGCACGGCGACGGCCTTTTCCTCCACGAGCGTGTTCCAACTGCCGCAGGCAGGGCAACGGCCCATCCAGCGCGGCGATTCGTAGCCGCACTCCCCGCACATGAATATGGTTTTGTCCTTGTCCTTGGCCATGACATCGCCCCCGTTCCCCGCCCATTGGCGGCAATCCTGCGCCGGCTTCAGCCGAGCCGCATGTATCGTATCGCATCGCGCGACAGATCGCCCAGTACCCGCCAGACAGCATAGCCATCCCCGGCGCAGAGGAACTCCGCGCGCGTGCCGGTCTCCGACAGCAGATAGGTGCGGCCATCGGCAAACAGGCAGCAGAAGACCATTTCCCCGGCGCCATAGACGGCCGCTTCCTCCGTCAACCCATAGCCGGAAACGCCGTATGCAATGCGCTGTGGGACGCCGCTGTCAACGGAGAGGTAGAGGTCGCCGTCCTCCTCGGCGGTCAACCACGCCCAGCTTGTGCCGATGGCGCACGGGTGGAACGCCGGGCCGCCCGTCGAAAACGAAGAAGGCTCGCCCCCGGCGAGAAAGACGCTGTGAATCTCGCCGTTGTCCGCCGTACCATCGGCATAGACAAGCCTCCCGTCCGTCAGGCATGGCGCGCAATCGGCATAAGTCGCCGTGGCAAGCGTGACGAGGGGGAGGCACGCCGGTTCCGCTGCGGACAGGTCGCACACGTACAGGACGCCGCCCCGGCCGCCCGCCGGCTCCGACCATGCCAGATACGCGCCGTCAAGCCGCAGGCACGGCAGGCCGCTCTCCACCGTGCGGATGGTGAACCAGTCGCCGCCCGCACGGTCGAGCACGCGGATATCGCCGCCGCCGTCCGATCGCGCGTCGAATACGGCCAGAAAGCGGTCGCTCTCCACGGGATAGCGGAACGTGTCGTTTTCCGGCACGGCGTCGATGGCGGTGAGCGCGCCGGTGGACAGATCGAGCCGGAACAGCCGGTCGAACGTTGAAGCATCGTCGCCGGCGGCAAAGAGCAGCGCGCCATCAAAAACGGAGGCATCCGTCAGGCGGCGGAAACCGGCTTCGGCGCCGGGCGAAAAGGCGAGTACGGGGTTGTCCGTTGCAGGCAGCGGTGCGGCGTCGGCCGCAGGCGTTGCCGACGGCGCAGGGGTCGGGCTGCTCCAGGGATACGGAAGCCCGCTTTTGATCCAGCGCGACAGATACGGCGCCGCCACCAGCGCGAGGAACAGCACGACCGCAACGAGTACGGCGACCAGCGCTGCAAGGCGCAGCCAGGGGCTGGCGCCCGTGGCGTCCAGACTGGGGCGGCGATACGGTTTTTGTCGGAACCTGCGATGTATCATATTAGAAGTATACAACATCGCCCGGCCCGGGTCAATGCGCTGCCATTGCGACAAGCCCCATCCGGCGCCGGGTTTGCGCCGCCGTCGCCCGCCGGGGGAGGGGCGCCGTGACGGCGGGCGAAAAAGGGCTGCCGCTTTACCGATTCCCGCAAAACATGTCTTGACGCGGCGGTGGGAAATAGTATATAATGCATCCGAACAGCGATGAAGGGAAACAAACCCGGAGATCCCTTTCAGAGAGCCGCCGGCGGGTGCGAGGCGGCAGGGGCGCAAGGGCATAACTCCTCCCGGAGCTTCCGGCCGAAAGCGGGCGTGCGCCGCGAGTAAGTGCGGACGGGTTCTCCCGTTACAGAGCGTCATGTTGTCGGACATGAACCGAGCGGGCGTTTCGGCGCCAAAAAGAGTGGTACCGCGGAGAAACACGCAAATCTTCGTCTCTTTTATTCAAAGCAGGGCTGCGTTTGGGTAAAGGGGCGTGTTTTTTTATCCGGCAGCCGGGAAAGGATTGACCATGGAAGGTTACCAGAAGTACGGCAAACAGTTTTTTGAGGCCCGGCCCGCTTCGACGGACTGGATGCGCAAAACCGCGCTCGACCATGCGCCCATCTGGTGCAGCGTCGATCTGCGCGACGGCAACCAGGCGCTCATCACGCCGATGAGCCTCGACGAGAAACTTGCGTTCTTCCGCCTGCTCGTGGAGATCGGCTTCAAGGAGATCGAGATTGGATTTCCGGCCGCATCGGAAACGGAATATGCGTTTTGCCGCGCGCTTATCGAGCGCAATCTCATCCCGGACGATGTGACGGTGCAGGTGCTCACGCAGGCGCGCGAACATATCATCGCCAAAACGTTCGAGGCGCTCGATGGCGTGCGCAACGCCATCGTGCATCTGTACAACTCGACCTCCGTCGCCCAGCGCGAGCAGGTGTTCCACAAGACCCCAGCCGAGATCGTGGAGCTGGCGCGCACCGGCGCGAAGCTGTGCGCCGCATATCGCGCGCGCACGCACGGCGGCTTTCGCTTTGAGTATTCGCCGGAGAGCTTCACCGGTACGGAGCCGGCGTTTGCGGCGGAGGTCTGCAACGCGGTGACGGAGGTGTGGCAGCCCACGGCGCAGGACCCGGTCATCATTAACCTGCCGGTCACGGTGTCGCTGTCCATGCCGCATGTGTATGCCAATCAGGTGGCGTACCTGTGCGAGAACCTCAACGGGCGCGAGAACCTCATCGTTTCGCTGCACCCGCACAACGACCGCGGGTGCGCCGTGGCCGACGCGGAGATGGGCCTGCTCGCCGGCGCGGACCGCATCGAAGGGACGCTGTTTGGCAACGGCGAGCGCACCGGCAATGTGGACCTGGTGACGCTTGCGCTCAACCTGTACGCGCAGGGCGTGGACCCGAAGCTGGATTTCTCCGACCTGCCCCGCATCTGCCGGGCCTATGAGGAGGCGACCGGCATGCATGTCTATGAGCGTCAGCCGTACAGCGGGGCGCTGGTGTTCGCCGCGTTTTCCGGCTCGCATCAGGACGCCATCGCCAAGGGGATGCAGTGGCGGCAGACGCACGGCGGGCAGTGGACGGTGCCGTATCTGCCCATCGACCCGGCCGACGTCGGCCGCGAATACCAGACGGATGTCATTCGCATCAACTCCCAGTCCGGCAAGGGCGGCATCGGCTATCTGCTCGAGACGCAGTTTTCGCACAGCCTGCCGCCGAAGATGCGCGAGGCGTTCGGCTATCACGTCAAGAGCGTGTCCGACCACGAGCACCGGGAGCTGCATCCGCAGGAGGTGTACGATATCTTCCGCAGCAGCTATGTCAACGTGGAAACGCCGCTGTGCGTGAGCGAGGTGCATTACCAGCAGAAGAACGGCATCACCGCGCACGTTACCGCCAGCCTGCACGGCCGGCAGCAGCAGGTCGTTGCGGAGGGCAACGGCCGTCTCGACGCGGTGAGCAACGCGCTGCACAAGCTCGTGGGCGACTATGTGCTCACCACCTATACCGAGCATGCGCTCGAGACCGGCGCGACATCGCAGGCGGCCTCTTATGTCGGCATTGAAACGCCGGACGGCCGCGTGTTCTGGGGCGCCGGCATCGACAGCGATATTATCCTCTCCTCCGTTTATGCGCTCGTGAGCGCGGTGAACCGCATGCTTGCGGTGCAGGCGCGCTCGTAGCGCCATCCGCTGCGGCGGCAGGGCTCAGCCGCCAGCCGGGTCGCCCGGCCCGCCCGCACCACCCCTGAAAGGAGCAAATCCCCATGCAGAGAACAGGCGCTGAGATCGTCCTTGAAACCCTGATCGAGCAGGGCGTAACCGATGTGTTCGGTTATCCGGGCGGCCAGGTACTGAGCATCTATGACGCGTTTTATGAATACCGCGACCGCATCCGGCACGTGCTCTCCGCGCACGAGCAGGGCGCCGCGCATGCGGCGGACGGCTACGCGCGCGCCACCGGCCGGGTGGGCGTGGTCATCGCCACGTCCGGCCCGGGCGCGACAAACCTCGTCACGGGCATCGCCACGGCCATGCTCGACTCGGTGCCGCTTGTTGCCATCACCGGCAACGTATCGCTCGAGCAGATCGGGCGCGATGCGTTTCAGGAGGTGGATATCACCGGCATCACGCTGCACATCACAAAGCACAACTATTTCGTCAACGACGTCACCAGGCTTGCCGACGTAATCCGCGAGGCGTTCCGCATTGCGCGCTCCGGCCGGCCCGGCCCGGTGCTCATCGACATTCCGAAGGATGTGCAGGTCGCCTCCTGCGAGTTTGCAAACAAGCCCGTGGCGGAGCCGTTCGCGCAGCAGAAGGCGTCCGAGCAGGCGATCGACGCGGCGGTGGAGCGGCTGTTGCAGTGCGAACGCCCGTACGTCTACGTGGGCGGCGGCGTGATTACGGCCGGCCTGTCCGACCTGGTCTGCGAGATTGCCGACCGGTTGGACGCGCCCATCGGCTGTACGCTCATGGGCCTTTCGGCGGTGGACACGTCGCATCCGCGCTATCTCGGCATGCAGGGCATGCATGGGCATTTTGCGTCCTCCATCGCGCTTGACGAGGCCGATCTGGCGCTGGCCGTGGGCGTGCGGTTTTCCGATCGCGCCACGGGCGACAAGGCGCGCTTTGCGCAGGGGGCGACGATCGTGCAGCTCGATACGGACTTTGCCGAGATCGGCAAAAATGTTCCGGCACACGTAGGCGTCATGGGCGATATGCGCGATGCGCTCAATCGCATTCTCGAGCGCCTGCCGCGGCGGGAACGGCCGGAGTGGGCCGCCCGCATCGGGACGTTGCGCGCGAAGGAGGCCTCGCATCTGCCCGCGCCCGACGCGAAGCGGCTGCGCCCGCGCGATGTGATGGAGATCATCAACCGCATCAAGGACGATGGGACGATCGTGGCGACGGACGTGGGCCAGCATCAGATGTGGGCGGCGCAGTACTGCGCGTTCCACCGGCAGCGCCGGTTCATCTCCAGCGGCGGCCTGGGTACGATGGGCTTCGGCCTTGGCGCGGCCATCGGTGCGCAGACCGGCTCCGGGGAGCGCGTGGTGCTCATCACGGGCGACGGGAGCTTTGGCATGAACCTGAACGAAATGGCGACGGCCGTGTCCTGCCATACGCCGGTGACCATCGTGCTCATGAACAACGGGGTGCTCGGCATGGTGCGCCAGTGGCAGACGCTGTTCTACAACCGGCATTACTCGTCCACGACGCTCGAACGGCGGACCGACTTTGTGAAGCTGGCCGAGGCGTTTGGCGCGGCGGGGTGCCGCGCGGAGACGCCGGCGCAGTTTGAGGAAGCGTTCCGGCGCGCCTATGCGTGGGACGGGCCGTACCTCATCGATTGCCGCATCGACCCGGATGAATACGTCCTGCCCATGCTGCCCCCGGGCGGCGCGGTGGAGGACATGATCGTGGAACTGGAGGACTGAGAGCATGGAAAAATTCGTCATTGCCGTCTATGTGGACAACCAGTTCGGCGTGCTCACCCGCGTGACCAGCATGTTCACCCGGCGCGGGTTCAACATCGATTCGCTCACCGTGGGAGAGACGGAAACGCCCGCCTATTCGCGCATCACCATCACCATGAGCGGCACGGGTTATGCGCGCGACCAGCTTATCAACCAGCTGCGCAAGCTCTTCAACGTCAAGCGCGTGGAGGTACTCGACCCGGCGACCTCGTTCGAGCGTGAGCTCATGCTGCTCAAGGTGGAGAACAACGCCGCCACGCGGCAGGATGTGCTTGCGGCGGTGGACATCTTCCGGGCCAAGATCATCGACTATTCGCCGACGGCGCTGTGCATCGAGGTGACGGGCGATCCGAGCAAGATCAGCGCGTTCATCGAAAACATGAAGCCGTACGGCATTCTCGAGCTGTGCCGCACGGGGGTGGTCGCGCTCGAACGCGGCGCCGGCAGCATGCTCGAAAAGACGCCGGGCGCCTACGAATACTGAAGGACGCACAACGTTTACAAAATCTAAATCCATCATGCAGGAGGGCAAGGACATGGCAAACATCTATTATCAACAGGATTGCGATCTCGGCAGGCTCGACGGCAAGACCGTCGCCGTCATCGGGTACGGCTCGCAGGGGCACGCCCATGCGCTGAACCTGCGGGATTCCGGCGTAAAGGTGATCGTCGGCCTGTACGAGGGCAGCAAGAGCTGGGCGAAGGCCGAGCAGGCGGGCCTGCAGGTCATGACGGCGGCGGATGCGGCGAAAGCGTCCGATATCATCATGATCCTCATCAACGACGAGAAGCAGGCAAAGCTCTACCGCGAGAGCGTCGCTCCACATCTGAGCGAGGGCAAGACGCTGGCGTTCGCACATGGCTTCAATATCCATTTCGGCTGCATCAAGCCGCCCAAAGATGTGAACGTCATCATGATCGCGCCCAAGGGCCCCGGCCATACCGTGCGCAGCGAATATCTTGCCGGCAAGGGCGTGCCGTGCCTCATCGCCGTCGAGCAGGACGCCACGGGCGATGCGCTCGACATCGGCCTTGCCTATGCACTGGGCATCGGCGGCGCGCGCGCCGGCGTGCTGGAAACGACGTTCCGCACCGAGACGGAGACCGACCTCTTTGGCGAACAGGCCGTGCTCTGCGGCGGCGTGTGCGCATTGATGCAGGCGGGCTTTGATACGCTCGTGGAGGCCGGGTATGACCCGCGCAACGCTTATTTTGAGTGCATCCACGAGATGAAGCTCATCGTGGACCTCATCTACCAGAGCGGGTTTGAGGGGATGCGGTATTCGGTCTCCAACACGGCCGAGTACGGCGACTATGTGACAGGCCCGAAGATCATTACGGAGGAGACGCGCGCCGCCATGCGCAGGATTCTGCGCGACATCCAGGACGGAACCTTTGCCAAGGACTTCCTGCTCGACATGTCCGACGCGGGCAGCCAGGTGCACTTCAACGCCATGCGCAAGAAGGCCGCCGAGCATCCGTCCGAAATCATCGGCCGCGAGATCCGCAAGCTGTACAGCTGGAGCGACGAGGACAAGCTCATCAACAACTGACCACGGCCACCGCGCGCCCGAGCGGACGTACGGCAAAACGAAACGAAAGGAGCGGCCATGATCCGCGATACGATAATCGATGGTTTCCAGAACGCCCCGCACCGCGCGCTCTACCACGCGCTCGGCCTTACGCGGGAGGAACTGTCCCGGCCCCTCATCGGCGTGGTCAGTTCATTCAACGAGATCGTCCCCGGCCACATGCATCTGGACCGGATTGCCGAGGCGGTCAAGCTCGGCGTGGCGATGGCGGGCGGCACGCCCATCGTGTTCCCGGCCATCGCGGTGTGCGACGGCATCGCCATGGGGCACAGGGGCATGAAATATTCCCTCGTCACGCGCGACCTCATCGCGGATTCCACCGAGGCGATGGTGCTCGCACATGGATTTGACGGGCTGGTGTTCATTCCCAACTGCGACAAAAACGTGCCGGGGCTGCTCATGGCGGCGGCAAGGCTGGACCTGCCCTGTATCGTCGTGAGCGGCGGTCCGATGCTCGCCGGACGCGTGGGCGGCAGGAAGACGAGCCTTTCGAGCATGTTCGAGGCGGTGGGCGCGTACAGCGCCGGCCGCATCGACGAGGAGAAGCTGCGGGAGTTTGAGGAAAAGACCTGCCCCGGCTGCGGTTCCTGCTCCGGCATGTATACGGCCAACTCCATGAACTGCCTCACCGAGGCGCTGGGCATGGGGCTGGCGGGCAACGGCACCATCCCCGCGGCGCATGCCGGGCGCATTGCGCTGGCCAAGCGCGCCGGTATGCAGGTGATGGAGCTGGTGCGGCGGGACATCCGTCCGCACGATATCCTGACGGCTGCGGCGTTCGAGAACGCGCTTGCGGTGGATATGGCGCTCGGCTGCTCGACCAACAGCATGCTGCATCTGCCGGCCATCGCCAACGAGTGCGGGGTGCCGTTTGATCTCGACCTTGCCAATCGCGTCAGCGAGCGCACGCCGAACCTGTGCCATCTGGCGCCCGCCGGGCCGACGTATATGGAGGACCTGCACGAGGCGGGCGGCGTGCCGGCGGTGCTCCGGACGCTTGCCGACGGCGGCCTGCTGCACACGGACGTGCTGACCTGCACGGGCCGGACGATGGCGGAAAACATTGCCGATGCGCGCGTCCTGGACCCTGCGGTCATCCGTCCGCTCGACGATCCGTTTGGCGCGACCGGCGGCATCGCCGTGCTGCGCGGCAATTTGGCGCCGGACGGCTGCGTCGTCAAGCGCAGCGCCGTTGCGCCCGAGATGCTTGTACACGAGGGGCCGGCGCGCGTGTTCAACAGCGAGGAGGAGGCCATCGCCGTGATCTACGGCGGCGGCATCCGCCCCGGGGATGTCGTCGTGATCCGTTACGAGGGCCCGGCCGGCGGGCCCGGTATGCGCGAGATGCTTTCGCCCACGTCCGCCATCGCGGGCATCGGGCTTGACCGGGAGGTGGCGCTCATCACGGACGGCCGCTTTTCCGGCGCAACGCGCGGCGCAGCCATCGGGCACGTGTCGCCGGAGGCGGCGCGCGGCGGCGCCATTGCGCTGGTGGAGGATGGCGACCGCATTGCCATCGACATCCCGGCGCATACGGTCACCCTTTTGGTGCCGGAGGAGGAGCTGGCCGCCCGACGCGCGCGGCTTGTGCCGCCGGCGCGCCCGGCTGTGACCGGCTATCTCAAACGGTATGCGGCGGCGGTGTCCTCGGCTGACCGCGGCGCGATCATCAACCACCCGTAAGGAGGTCTCCGTATGACAAAACCAATGACGATGACGCAGAAGATCCTTGCCGCGCATGCGCGGCAGCAGGCGGTCGAAGCCGGGCAGCTCGTGCTGGCGGACGCGGATCTGGTGCTCGGCAACGATATCACTTCGCCCGTGGCCATCCGGGAGTTCGAGCGACTGGGCGCCGGCCGGGTGTTTGACCGCAGTCGCGTCGCCATGGTCATGGATCACTTTGCGCCAAACAAGGACATCAAGGCGGCGGAGCAGTGCCGGCAGTGCCGCGCGTTTTGTACGGCGCACGACATCGAGCATTTCTACGACGTGGGGCAGATGGGGATCGAGCATGCGCTGCTGCCGGAAAAGGGGCTGGTCAACGCAGGGGACGTGGTCATCGGCGCGGATTCGCACACGTGCACCTATGGCGCGCTCGGGGCGTTTTCCACGGGCGTCGGCTCGACGGATATGGCCTGCGGCATGGCCACCGGCAAGGCCTGGTTCAAGGTACCCGGCGCCATCCGCTTTGTCCTCACCGGCAGCCTGCGTCCGTATGTGAGCGGCAAGGACGTAATCCTGCACATCATCGGCAGGATCGGCGTGGACGGCGCGCTGTACCGGTCGATGGAGTTTACCGGGCCGGGCGTGTCGGCGCTCACGGTATATGACCGGCTGACCATCTGCAACATGGCGATCGAGGCGGGCGCGAAGAACGGCATTTTCGAGGTGGACGAGCAGACGCTCGCCTACCTGTCCGGCCGCTGCCCGCGCACGCCCGTCGTTTACAGGGCGGATGACGACGCGCCCTATGAGCGCACGGTCGAGATCGATCTTTCCGCCGTGCCGCTCACGGTCGCTTTCCCGCACCTGCCGGAGAATACGCGCGCCATCGACGAGGTTGGCGACGTGCGCATCGATCAGGTCGTGATCGGTTCGTGCACCAACGGCCACTATCAGGACCTTGCCGCCGCCGCCAACGTGCTGCGGGGGCGGCGCGTGGCGAAGCATGTGCGCGCCATCGTCATTCCCGCCACACAGGATATCTATCTGCGCGCGATGGAGGACGGGCTCATCCGCGCGTTCATTGAGGCGGGATGCGTGGTCTCCACGCCCACGTGCGGGCCGTGCCTGGGCGGATATATGGGCGTGCTGGGCAAAGGGGAGCGCGCGGTGGCGACGACCAACCGCAACTTTGTCGGACGCATGGGCCATCCGGAGTCCGAAGTCTATCTGGCCTCGCCCGTCGTGGCGGCGGCCAGCGCCATCGCCGGCAGGATCGCCGGCCCGGAGGAGGTGCTCGCATGAATCAAATCGAAGGAAACGCCATCCGGTATGGTGACAACGTGGATACCGACGTCATCATCCCCGCCCGTTATCTCAACACCAGCGACCCGAAGGAGCTGGCCGCCCACTGCATGGAAGACCTCGACGCATCGTTTGCCTTGCGCGTGCGGCCCGGGGACGTGGTGGTTGGAGGGTTTAACTTCGGTTGCGGCTCCTCGCGCGAGCACGCGCCCATCGCGCTCAAGGCGAGCGGCATATCGCTCGTCATCGCCCGCAGCTTCGCCCGCATTTTCTATCGCAACGCGATCAATATCGGCCTCGCCATCGTTGAGTGTCCGGAGGCGGTGGACGGGATTCGGGAGGGCGATCGGGTGGAGGCGGATCTGGTCGAGGGCTTCATCAGGAACGCCACCACCGGCGCAACCTTCCGCATCGAACCGTTTCCGCCGTTCATCCGCAGGATTATGGAGCACGGCGGCCTCATCGCCGCGATTGAACACGGGGACTTTGCGTAAAGGAGGGCCCATGGAATATCGAATTGCCCTGCTCAAGGGAGACGGCATCGGGCCGGAGATCGTCGAGAGCGCGGTTCGCGTGCTCGAGCAAGCAGGCGCGCGTCACAGCCTGCATTTCCGCTTTTCCGCCTACCGGATCGGCGGCGCGGCGATCGACGCGTGCGGCAAGCCGTTGCCGGAGGAAACGGTGGCCGGGTGTCTGGAAAGCGATGCGGTGCTGCTCGGCGCGGTCGGCGGGCCGAAGTGGGACGGGCTGCCCGGCCATCTGCGGCCGGAGAAGGCGCTGCTGGGCATCCGGGCGGCGCTCGGCGTGTATACCAATCTGCGCCCGGCGCGGCTCTACGCCGCGCTGGCGGGCGCCTGCCCGCTCCGGCAGGAAACGTGCGCAGCCGGGTTCGACATCATGATCGTGCGCGAGCTCACCGGCGGGATTTACTTTGGTGAGCGCGGCCGCCGCAACGGCGCGCAGGGAGAGGAGGCGTTCGATACGGAGCGGTACAGCCGCCTTGAGATCGAGCGCATCGCCCGCGCCGCTTTTTCCGTGGCGCAAAAGCGCGACCGCCGGGTCACAAGCGTGGACAAGGCGAACGTGCTGGAGACCTCGCGCCTCTGGCGGGAGACGGTGCATGCGGTGGCGGCGGACTATCCGGACGTGGCGCTCACCGACATGTTCGTGGACAATGCGGCCATGCAGCTCGTGCGCGCGCCCGGACAGTTCGATGTGATCGTGACCTCCAACATGTTCGGGGATATCCTCTCCGACGAGGCGTCCCAGCTCACCGGATCGATCGGCATGCTGCCGTCCGCTTCGCTGGGCGATGGTACGCGCGGCCTGTACGAGCCGATTCACGGTTCTGCGCCGGATCTTGCGGGTACAGGGCTGGCCAACCCCATCGCTACGATCCTGTCCACCGCCATGCTGCTGCGCTACTCGCTCGAACAGGCGGCCGCTGCCGACGACATCGAACGGGCGGTTTCCCGCGCGCTCGACGACGGGCTGCGCACGGCGGATATTGCTGCGCCGGGCGCGCCGGCGTTGACCACGGCGGCCATGACGGACGCCATTTTGGAGCGGCTATGAGCGCGGCGAATACGGGAACTGCCACGGGGTTCGATCCGCACGCGCTGGCGCTTTCGCTTGCGTCGGTCGCGGTGTTCCGCCGCGTGGCGGAAGGCCCCGTGCTCGCGCCGCTTGCGGCGTTTCTCGCCTGTGACGGCGCGCCGCTTTTGCGCGCGCAACGCTATGGCGCGTTCCTCTCCGCGCTCTATGACGCGGGCGCGGATCTTGGCGCCTACCTGCTCGACGCTGCGATGACCGACGACAACGCCTATATTCGGGCGCTGGCGGCCGGGCGCACGCCGCCAAAGGTCATGGCGGACGCGGCGGAGCGGGAACTGCGGCTGTTCGCCGCGTTTTCGCGCCTCGATCCCGCGGAGGTGGCGGCGCATGCCGGCGTGGCGGAGCTGCCGTTGATGCAGAATACCGCCGCCGATTTTGTATCCGCCTACCGGGCGCAGGCGGACGCGGTAGGCACGCGCGGCTATGGCATCTATGCCCGCTACGGCATGTTCCGGCTGGAACAGGGCCGCATCGTGCGCATCCTCCATCCGGACCCCATTGCGATCGGCAACCTCGTTGGTTACGCGCGGGAGCGCAACCTCGTGGTTGAGAATACGGCGGCGCTGGCCGCCGGGTTGCCGGCGGCGAACGTGTTGCTGTGCGGGGACGCCGGCACCGGCAAGTCCTCCACAGTCAAGGCGGTCGCCAATCGCTTCTTCCCGCAGGGCGTGCGGCTGCTCGAGCTGCGCAAGGAACAGCTTCGGCTGCTGCCCGCCTTAATGGATGAGCTTTCCGGGAATCCGCTGAAATTCATCCTGTTCCTCGACGACCTTTCCTTCCAGCGCAACGACGACAGCTTTGGGGAGCTCAAGGCCATTCTGGAGGGTACGGCCGCGGCCAAAGCGCCCAATGTGGCCATCTATGCCACAAGCAACCGCCGCCACCTCGTCAAGGAGACTTTCTCCGAACGCGAGGGCGACGATGTGCACCGGCAGGATACGCTGCAGGAGATCGCCTCGCTTTCGGAGCGATTCGGCCTCTCGGTGCTCTTCGGGCGGCCGGATAAGGCGCTGTATCTGAACATCGTGCAGAGCCTTGCGCTGCGCGCCGGCATCCCCGTCCCGCCGGATGGGTTTGCCGCCGAGGCGGAGGCGTTCGCGCTGCGCAAGGGCGGCCGTTCCGCGCGCGCGGCGGAACAGTTCGTGCGCAGCCTTGCCGTCCGGCGGGGTTGACCGGCGGCGGATGTCCGGCGTATCCAACCCGGCGCGCGACGGGGGCGGCAGCATGACCGGCTTGGTATTTTGATCTCGGGGCCATGGAACGTCCACGGCCCCTTTTTCCGTCCCGCCGCCCCGGTCACCACCGGCATATGGGGGGATGCACGCCGGACCGCCGCTGCGGATTTGGAGGGGATCGCAGCCGCCGCACCGGGCAGTCGCGCCGGCGCACACGGCACGCCGGTTGCCGCCGGCAGCTTGCGGGCCGTTCCGCATGGCGGCGCCTTTCTATCCCCCCAAGGCCCTGCCGTGAGCAGAGGGCCATGCTGCCGGAGGATGAGACGCAACTCCTCCTTGCATTTTTTGGGCGCGCAGGTGTAAACTTATAATATAACAGGCGTTATTTTAGGGAGACATATGCCGGCAAGAAAGCACATTCAGCGGGAGGACATTCTGGCCGCGGCCGCGCAGGTCATCCGCACGGGCGGCGCGTCGGCACTGACCATGCGGAACGTCGCCAGGCAGCTGGGATGTTCCACCCAGCCGATTTATTCGACGTTGGGGGGACAGGAGCAGTTGCGCGAGGCGCTCTCGGAGTATCTGCGCCGGAAATACCTGTCCGTTGCCGGCAACAGCTATCGGGACTTCGGCCGGGCGTTTCTGTGGTTTGCCGGGGAGGAGAAGGAGCTGTTCCGCTTTCTGTATCTGCGCCGGCGGGCGCCGGAGCAGACGATCCTCGAGGACGTCAATCTGGATCGGACGCTGGAACTGCTCATGCGTACGCTGGAACTGGATCGGGAGCGGGCGACGGAGCTGCACCGGCACATGCAGCACTACTGCTATGGCCTCGGCGCGATGATCGCCACCGGCTACCGGACCATGGATCGGGAGGAGATCGACCGGGAGTTGACGCAGTTTTTCTCCCTGCTGCTGCGCTGCTATAAGCAGGCGACCGACGAGGGGACGCTGGCTTACTGGCTGGGGCGTTCCAGAAATTCGACATTCTGATAAGAGGGAGGTTCCTATGGAAAAGCACACGACGAAGGCCTATGACGTGGTGGTGATCGGCGCCGGCAACGGCGGGCTGACCGCCGCGATCCGGGTGCTGCAGGGCGGGTACTCCTGCCTTTTGCTGGAGAAACACAACCTGCCCGGCGGCTTTGCCACGAGTTTCCGGCGGGGGCGGTTCGAGTTTGAGGCCAGCCTGCACGAGCTCAACGACTTTGGCTCTCCGGATGAACCCGGCGACATCCGCACCCTGTTCCGCAGCCTCGGGGTGGAGGACAAGATCGACTGGCTGCGAATTCCCGAGGCGTACCATCTCATCACCACGGACAAGAAATACGACTGCACGATGCCCTTTGGCGTGGACGCCTTCATCGACAGGATGGAGACGTATGTACCCGGCTCCCGCCGTTCCATGACCGATTTTTTCGACCTGTGCAACGAAGTCCGGGATGCCCAGACCTATTCCAATTCGGTCAACGGCAACACGGACGCCGCTTACATGAAGAAGAACTTTCCCAACTTCATCAAGGCGGGCAGCTATTCGGTCAATGAAGTGCTGGATTCGCTGAAAATGCCAAAGAGGGCGCGGGACATCCTGAACGCCTACTGGTGCTATCTGGGCGTGGATTGCGACCGGATGAGCTTTTTGCACTATGGCTCCATGGTCATCCGCTATATCACCCGGGATGCCTGGATGCCGAAGATGCGCTCCCATGAGATCAGCCTGGCGCTGGACACCCGTATCCGGGAGCTGGGCGGCGATATCTGGTACAATTCCCCTGCCGTCAGGATTCATGCGGACGGCCCGGGCGCGATCACGGGGGTGGAGCTGGCGGATGGTACGGTAGTTCCCACCCGGCATGTGATCGCCAACTGCTCGCCGCATCTGGTGTTCGGCAAGCTGCTGGACGAGAAGGCCGTGACCGAGCCGATGGTGCGCGCCACCAACGCCCGTACCTTTTCGGGCCGCGGCTTTACGCTATTCCTTGGCCTGAACAAGTCCGCCGAGGAGCTGGGCATCCGGAGCCACAATTATTTTATCTATGACACCGCGGACAGCGTCAAACAGTACGACCTGATGCGGCGGGTGGACACCAACCATGTGCAGGCCACCGTTTGCCTCAACAACGCCTTTCCCGGTTGCTCTCCGGCGGGTACGTGCATGATGTATTTCACCACCATGTTCATGTCCGACGATTGGGGCAACGTGTCCGAAACGGAATACTATCAGGCCAAGGACCGGGTGGCGGATGACATGATCCGTGTCTTTGAGCGGGAAACCGGCTGCAACATCCGCGACGCCATTGAGGAGATCGCCGTGGCGTCTCCCACGACCTATGCCCGTTACTGCGGCCATCCGGAGGGCGCTATCTACGGCTATGAGACGGGCGGCTGGGACAGCCTGATGCCCCGCATGATGATGATGAAGGAGGATGCGCAACTCTTCCCCAACCTGCGCTTTGCGGGCGGGTGGGCCATGCGCTCCAGCGGCTATTCCAGCGCCTACGTGTCGGGCGACCTGTCCGGCCGGCAGACGGTGGGCGACCTGAAAAAGGAGGTGCGGTAAGATGAACTTCAAACGACAGATTTTCGGCTTTCTCGATATGCTCCGTTTCAAGAACCTGGTGCCGAACCGCCGGGCGGCGCTGGCCGCCGGGTCGCCCGAGCCGCTGCCCACGGAGTACCGCACCAACCGTCTGGCGCAACGCCTGCATCCCGGCGTGATGGAGGTGGAACTCGTTGCCCGGCGGCCGGTGGCGCCCGGCATGACGGAGCTGACCTTCAAACGCACGGATGCGGAGGCGTTTCCCTTCTTCCGCGCGGGCCAGTACGTATCGTTGCAGGGACGGGTGGGGGACAGCCTTGCCAGCCGCCCCTATTCCATTGTATCCAGCCCGCGGCAGGCGCTTGCCAACGAGCTGGTGCTTTGCGTGGCGGACGCAGGCTTTTTCTCCGGCTGGCTCAACCGGGAGGTCGAACCGGGCGACCGGTTCCGCATGACCGAGCCTTCGGGCGAGTTCCACTACGAGACCCTTCGTGACCGCAAGCAGATCGTCTGCATCGCGGGCGGCACGGGGATCACCCCGTTTGTCTCCATGGCCAGGAGCATGGCCGATGGGGACGAACCCTATGATATGCTGCTGTTCTATGGCGCGCGCGACGAGGCGCACCTGGCCTATCGGGAGGAACTGGACGCATTGACACAGAAGGGGCTTCGGGTGGTGTACGTGCTCAGCGACGAGGAGAAACCCGGCTATGCGCATGGCTTTGTGACCGCCGAACTGCTGGAAAAGTATGTGGACGTGCGGCAGGCGAGCTTCTTCCTGTGCGGGCCGCAGGCCATGTACGATTTTGTGGAGGCCCAGCTAACGCCCTATGGCCTGCCGGTGAAGGCCGTGCGGCGGGACGCCACCTGTTGTCCCGATCTGCCGCTGGAGGCGCCGCGTACGTTCCGGCTGACCGTACACATCCGCGACCGAGTCTTTACCATGGACGCGGCCGAAAATGAAACCCTGCTTACCGCCATGGAGCGCGCAGGGGTGCCGGCGCCCAACAAGTGCCGTGCCGGCGGCTGCGGCTATTGCCACAGCAAGTGGCTGGGCGGCGAGTTCCGCGTTGCCGCGGGGAGGGACGGTCGGCGGGAGGCCGATCGCAAGTTTGGCTTTATCCATCCCTGCGTGACCTATCCGTTGGCCGATATGGAGATCGACGTGCCGCCGGAGGAGTGACCCCGGCGGACGGCGTCCCCAGAGGACGGCGGGACCGCAGCCGCAACCGCGCCCATGGCAGCCGTAGCCGCAATCGCGTCCATGGCAGCCGTAGCCGCGGCACGGCGTCGGACCGACAGGGTGCAAAAGAAGGACGGCGCCGGCTTTGGACCAAAGCCGGCGCAATTTTTGTGCGTTACCGCCGCTGCGCTTGCATCCGCTTGGCTCCCGCACGCTTTGCCAAAACCGCATCCGCCCGCCGGAGCAAGCCGGAATCCCGGCCCCCAGAACCGGAGCAAAACAGGCTTTGCCCCGATGTGGGAAATCGCATCGGCATCGAAGTCTTAGCTTTCAGTTCTGCACCCCAAAACCAAATCGCAATCCGGCGTAAGCGGTTGCGGTTTGGAGAGGAGAAGCAGCAGAATGAGCGCGCGATGAGTTTTGCAATGAAATGAAAAAGTCGTCGCAAGCGATATGCTGCTTGCGACGAGCATGGAACATCGCAACAGTATAGATGCCGAGACTTCCGGATTTGCACCCAATACCAAATCGAAGCCCAACGAAGTGGGTTCGATTTGGAAAGGAGGAGCAAGGGAGCGGGCGGATGACGTCTTTTTGCCATGGGCACAAAAAGACGTCGGAGCAAAGCGGACTTTGCTCCGACGTGGTGCCGGAAGTGGGACTTGAACCCACACGGTATCGCTACCAACGGATTTTGAGTCCGTCACGTCTGCCAGTTCCATCATTCCGGCGCAGGCAGGAGGGTGGGGTTTCCACCGAACAGAATTGTAGCACAAGCGGCCGCCCATTGCAAGGAAAAACTGTAGCCGCAGGCGGCGGCAACAGCCGCAGCGCGCTGTCAGATCATATATTTTTCTTGACACGGCGCGGCCGACATGCTATCATTAGCTAAACCGTTGAGGAAGTGTAAGTACTTCATGATCGTTCCGGCAAAGAGAGCCGCGTCTGGTGGAAAGCGGTGCGGAGAGCATGGACGAATGGGCTTCTGAGGGCGAGCTGAATGCAGAAGTAGGCGAGCCGGGTGATCCTCCGTCAAGGGATCGGCATATGTTCGTATGCGCAGAGTGGGCGCCGTTGGCGCCAAGCCGGGTGGCACCGCAGGAGAAACCGCTTCATGCACGCTCCTGTCCCAGCAAACGCAGTGGGATAGGAGCGTTTTTCTATCCCGAAAATTCGAGGATATCGGAAAGGAGAAGGAGACATGAAGACACAGGACATCCCGTACAAGATCTATCTGGACGAAGCGGAGATCCCGCAGCAGTGGTACAACGTGCGCGCCGACATGCGCAACAAGCCGGCGCCGCTGCTCAATCCCGCCACGCTGCAGCCCATGCGGGCGGAGGAGCTGAACGCCGTGTTCTGCGAAGAGCTGGTGCGCCAGGAGCTGGACAACGACCATGCCCTGATCGATATTCCGGAGGAGATCGTCCGCTTCTACAAGATGTATCGGCCGTCGCCGCTCGTGCGGGCATACTTTCTCGAGAAGGCGCTCGATACGCCGGCAAAGATCTATTATAAGTTCGAGGGCAACAACACCAGCGGCAGCCACAAACTCAACTCCGCCATTGCCCAGGCGTATTACGCCAAGCGGCAGGGACTCAAGGGCGTGACGACCGAAACGGGCGCGGGGCAGTGGGGCACGGCGCTTTCGATGGCATGCGCCTATTTCGGGCTGGACTGCAAGGTGTTCATGGTCAAGGTCTCCTATGAGCAGAAGCCGTTCCGGCGCGAGGTCATGCGCACCTACGGCGCGTCGGTGACGGCATCCCCGTCGCAGGAGACGGCGGTTGGCCGCCGCATTCTGGAGCGGTTTCCGGGCACGGGCGGCAGCCTTGGTTGCGCCATATCGGAGGCGGTGGAGGCGGCGACCTCGCAGGAAGGGTATCGCTATGTGCTCGGCAGCGTGCTCAACCAGGTGCTGCTGCACCAGTCGATCATCGGCCTGGAGACCAAGGCGGCGCTCGACAAATACGGCATCGTGCCGGATATCATCATCGGCTGTGCCGGCGGCGGCTCCAACCTGGGCGGCCTGATCTCCCCGTTCATGGGCGAAGTGCTGCGCGGCGAAAGGCAGTATCGCTTTATTGCCGTGGAGCCGGTTTCCTGCCCGAGCTTTACGCGCGGCAAATACGTGTACGATTACTGCGACACCGGCATGGTCTGTCCGTTGGCGAAGATGTATACGCTCGGCAGCAGCTTCATGCCCGCGCCCAACCATGCGGGCGGCCTGCGCTATCATGGCATGAGCTCCATTCTCTCGCAGCTCTATGCCGACGGCTATCTGGAGGCGACGAGCGTGGAGCAGACCAAGGTGTTCGAGGCGGCGGAGCTGTTTGCCAGGACCGAGGGCACGCTGCCGGCGCCGGAGAGCAGCCATGCCATCCGGGTTGCGATTGACGAGGCGCTCCGCTGCAAGGAAACGGGGGAGGCCAAGACCATCGTGTTCGGCCTGACGGGCACCGGTTATTTCGATATGGTGGCCTACGGCCGTTACCATGACGGTGAGATGACCGACTATATTCCCACGGATGCGGAAATCGCGGAGAGTCTCGCGCAGACCCCGCATTTCCCGGGCAACGAGGCATAGAACGGGCGGGCATGCGCGCATGTCCGAAGGAAAAAAGACGGACGGGACGGCGGTTGCCGTCCCGCCCTTTCGTCGGGCCGTTATGCGGTTTCGCGGGAAAGGCAGCGTATGCCCGCCAACGGCCCGGCGGGGGGATGACGGCTTATCCCTGATCCGGGACGGCCGTCATCGCAGTGGCGGGGGGATGACCGCCACGCCTGGTCGCGTCAGGACTTCGTCCCGCCGCGCATTCTTCTGTTGAGCATCGCTGCGCCGCCCAGCCCGAGCAGGCACACGCAGCCGAGCGTGAACCACAGCAGGGGGCTGGCTTCGTCGCCGGCCGCCGGCACTTGAGGCGTTTCCCGGGTATTGGTGAAGCCCGCTCTCGCGGTTCTTCCGCCCGAGATGGTGCCGGTGTCGCCCGTGGCTGCGGTGGCATACCCGTCCTGATTCGCCTCGGCCTCCGTGACGACATAGGTAACGCCCGCGGGCAGGCCGGTGGCCTTCACGCTCTCGCCGTGTCTGAGCCGGAAGGTTGCAACGCCGTCGACAAAGGTCATGTCACCGTAGGCGCCGTTGATGCCCGTGTCGCCCAGACGAACGGTGAACGTCCACGCCCGCTCCGTATCGCCCGTGTTGCCGGAGACCGTTTTGGAAACGGCAAGGCTCCCGGTGGTGGGGGGCGGAGCGATGGTCTTGGCGTTGTCGAATGTCGCCGTGGCGGTGCCGCCCTCCGGGATGACGCCCGTGTCTCCTTGCTTCGTGGTGTTATAGCCGTCCTGATTCGCGCCCGTTTCCGTCACCCGGTAGGAGACCCCGGCGGGCAGCCCGGTTGCCGTCGCTTTTTCACCGTGGCGGAGCAGGAAGGTCGCCATGCCTCCGACAAAGGTCATGTCGCCATAGGTGCCGTTGATGCTGGTGTCGTCCAGCCAAACGGTAAACGCCCATTCCCGCTCCGTATCGCCCGCGTTGCCGGAGACCGTTTTGGAAACGGTGAGGCTGCCGGGCAGGATGTCCTTCGTGTTGGTGACGTTGAAGCCGTCTACGGTAGCGGTATAACCGGGCACCGCATCCTCGGCGATGGTGTATACGATCTCCTGTCCGTTTTCGTATTTGGGCAGGTCGGTGAAGCGCCACGCCCAGCCGTCGGCCGCGGTGACGGTGCGGGCTTTGCCGGCGACCTCCTCGCCGTTGGCCAGCAGCCGGATGGTGATTGCATCCGGACGCCTGTCGTCCCGGCCGTCCGCTTCGTTCCATGTCTTGCTGCCGGAGACGGTAATCGTCTCGGGCGTATGGGTGTTGGTGATGGTAAAGCAGGTGGCGGCGTCGCCGGTGATCCCGGACGTGTAACCCTCCACGTTCACTTCCTCCACCGTATAGACGATGGCGGCGCCCTCTTTGTACGCATCCAGATCGGAGAAGCTGCCCGCCCAGTCGTTGTCCGCGTTGAGGGTGAGCGTTTTGTCGGTGTTCTGCCCGTCGGCCAGCAGGCGGACGGTGACTGCATCCGGGCGCTTGCCGTCCTGGTCGTTCGCGTCGTCCCAGACCTTTTCAACGGCAAGATCCACAAGCTGGGTATAGGTATTGGAGATCTGGATATCCCCTACCTGCGCCGCTTCGGTATTGTAAACGATCTTGGCGACGTGCTGCCAGACGCTGGTGTCGGAAAATACGATCTTGCCGGGCGTGCCGCCGTCCTCATAGGCCGCATTCGGGTAATAGTGCAGCGTTGTGATGAGCCCGTCGTCCCCGGATATGTTCATGGCGATGTTATACGCCGGGTCCTGATTGGTCTGGTCTATCTGCAGGCTGTTAAGGCTGTAGTAATAGACGGGTTCTTTCCATACGCCGTGCAACAGCTCGTCTTTGATCGCCTTTCGCTGGGACGCGCTCGGCGACCGGGAGGTGATCACCACGGTACCCCTGTTCCTCGTCAGGGTTCCCGCGAAGAAGCAGCCGTCATAGAGAGGCCAGTCTGTATGGCTGCGGGTCGTGTCTTCCTCTATCTCAAGCCCGATTTCCGCGACGCCGATGGTCGTTGTGCCCAGGCCGGTTGCCGTCAGCTCGGTGCCCTCCGGCAGGTTGAGATCTTTCGGTTCACAGCCGGTCTCCGTGACCGTATAGGTATCGCCGCTGACCCCGTTGATTCTCCAGCTCCAGAGGGTCTTGTTCACTTCGCGCCAGAGGATGGTGACCCCGTCCTCCCGGCCATAGGCGAGGGTATACACGGGGCCGGCTTCACCGTTGCCGGTAACGGTGATTGCCAGCGACTGTTTCAGCTTTTCGATCTGCGCATCGTCCAGCCCGGCAATGGACTTTTGTACGACGATATAGGACGGTTCCGGACCAACGTCATCAACCGGCTCGTTCGCCACCTTTACCGTTACGCTGTCGGCAAAGAGGTTGGTGAGGTCGGTAAGCCCCGCCCCATGCAACTCGGTGTACTCCTTGCCACTTGCCAGGGTGTGATAGCTGCACTGTTCCATCATCAGGTGTCCCCAGCCGGTGTCGGTCTCCATAAAGGTGACGGCTTCCCCCTGCTGCGCCAGGCCGGCATATGCACCGTACTGTCCGTTCCCGGCATATTTCAGATGCATGCCCAGCGGACTGGCGCCGTCGGGCACGGTTTCGGCGTCGTAGCGGTAGATGGTATAGCCGCCGGCGTCGTCGGATACGGCGTAATAGGACGGCTGATAGGCGGTCGCGCCGTCAATCGCCTGGAAGGTTGTATCCTCCCCTGTCCCGGTAATTTCCCGCCATGATTTGTCTACAAAGGTTGTGTTGTCGTTAAACGGCACCGCATCGGACGGCGGCGTGTAAAATTTGGCGGTGATGTGGTGGAGCGTCACGTCGATTTCGTCATCCGTGGCAAAGGCCCACATGCTGCCGACCAGATTGCCCGCTTCAAAGCGCACGCTCACGCCGTTGTCCTCCGTGCCGGCGTCCACGTGAACGCCGGCGTCGTCCACCACCACCGGGATGGGGGTGCCGTTTTTCAGATAGCCCGTCGGCGCGCTCGTTTCGATCAGGTAGTAGTTGCCCTGCGGGAGCAGCTCGTCGTCGCCGAAGACGAGCAGCCCGTTCGTGCCCGTGACGCCGGTCAGCAGGGCGTTGCCGGCGGTGGTATAGCCGCCGTCCGTCAGCATCACATTGTCCACGGCGTAGAGCGCAAATTTTGCGCCTTCGAGCGGCTGCTCCTGATCGTCCACCTTCAGCACGCTCAGCTCGTTGCGGAGGTTGGGCACATAGAGGTTGGCAAAGAACTGGCGCTGCACGCCGGAATTCTCGGCAAACGTGTTCATGAGCCAGGTGTTGTTACCGTCGATTTTCTCCACGGCGTCCGCCTCGGTATAGTAGTAGAACACGCCGTATTGGGCGCTGTCGAGCTCGTTTTCGGGAAGCGCGTTATAGTATTTGGTAATATCGCCGGGCAACTCGTCAATCGTGATCTCCCAGGCGCCGCCGGAACCCAGCTGAAACCAGCAGGGGTTTTTCGTCAGGGCCGCCCGAATGTTTTGCCAGCCGCTGCCAGCCTCGACCTTCCATCCGTCGATGGGGTTGCCGTGGATGGGCCGCCAGTCGTCGCCGTCCTTCATGAAGATCACGCCGAACATCTTTTTTGCCGTGGCGTCCGAAAGCGTCAGGATTTTTTCCGGCGTGTCGCCCATGATCCCCCCGTCGGTGGAGTAGAGGTCTATGCTGTTGCCCAGCGTGAGCAGCACGCCGGAGGTGGCGTAGGCGCCCGTGCTCCAGGGATCTGCCGCAAGGAGGATGTGCTGTTCTCCCACTTTGGCAAAGTGCAGGCGTACGGCGCCTGCGGAACGATATCCAGCCGGTGTGCTCGTTTCCGTGAGGGTCAGCGACAGGTTCTCCTTTTGCCCGTACCGCTCGTACAGTTGGTCGATGGTGAGGGGGAGGGCGCCCGGGTCCTTGCTCTCCCGGAGCACGAGCCGTCCGTCCGCCCCCGTCGTACCGGAGGTGAGGGTTTCGGTCACGGGCGCTCCGTTTTCCGTATAGGACACCGTAAGCGCAAATTCGGCCCCCGCAAGGGTGTTGCCGTTCTCGTCCACCTTGATGACGGTACTCTCCGGGATGGATACCAGATTGTATTTGAGCGAGAGGTTGGAGTCCGTGTTGCCCCGCTCCAGATAGAAGAAATCCAGCGTATGGTAGGTGTCGTCGGGCAGGGTATTGCTGCCGACGCCCAACAGGGCCCCGAGCTTTTGGCCCTGTTCTGCGCCGTTGATCTCGATTATGCCGGTCGAAAAGTCGATTTTGACGGAAGCGGCGTTGTGGATACCGCCCAGGTCCGCCACCAGCACCCCGTCGATGAAGATCCACACGTCGTCGTCGCCGGAAAACTCATAGGTGACCGCCTTCGTCTTGTTTTCATCCACATGGCCGCCGTATTGCTGGACAAAGCGCGTGGACATGTGGATGCCGAAATAATGGTTGAGCGACGCGTCGGTGGAGTACACGGTATTCATCAGGGGATTATGCCCCTGCTGCGTCGGGTTTGCAGTTGCTTCGTTGAAGGGGAAGAACTGGCCGTCGTTGCCGGCGGCGCCGCCGGAGCGCACGCCCGGGTATTCGTACAGGGTGAAGGCGTTGTCGCCCGGATAATAGACGGCATAGTTCTCTGCGCTGTTAAAATAGTAGTATCCGTCTTTGTCCACCTGCAGGAGCCCCTGCGCGTCTTTGTAGCTCGCCTTGCCGTCCGCCGCGACCGCCGGGTCGAACAGATATGCCAGCGATTCGCTGCCGCTGCGCCTTCGGATCGTCGGGTTCCGTGCGGCGCTCGTATTGATGGCAAGCTGCGGATATCCGTCTGTCAATCCGCTCTTTACGATCCCCGTCCGTGGCGCCGCGGTCCCCGTCCACTCGTTCCAATCGCCATAGCCCTTATCGCCAAGGCTTGCGCCAAAGAGCAGCGCGTGGCCGTTGTTGATGCCGCTGGTGAGCAGGTTGGCAGGGTCCTCGTTGTCGGCGCCCTCCTGCGTGGTGATCCAGTAGTCGAACAGGTTGATGGTCGTGCCGTTTGGTGAAACGCCGTCGATGATGTGATCGGGATAGGGCGCCTCGCCCGTGGGCAATCCCAGCGCAAAGGCGAGCACGGCGCCTGCGCACAGAAGGACGCCCCCAAGGATGACGAACAGAATGGCGCGTTTTTGTTTGGCTTTCATTTTTCCCCTCCGTTTGATCGTTGCTATTCGACCGGTCTGCGCAGACTTCCGGCCCCGCGCAAACCGTGCTTGTTCCCGTTGTTCCCGCCGGCCGGTTCTTCCGGCGCAGCATCGTCAGCGGGAACCCTCCTGAAAAAGCGGCGGCAAAAACGGCGTCGTTGCCGACGCGGGAGATGAACCGGCGCCGCCGCAGGAGATGAATCGATGCCGACGCCGAACGCCCGGGAAACGCTGGCAGCGTGCACGGCAGGGCCGATGCTCTGCTGCTGCGACAGCATTGTCCGTCGTTTCGAAAGGCGTTCGGCTATTTTGGTGTACCGGGGTCATGGGAGCGGCGCCCGTTTGCCCCGCCGGCCGACCGCAGAAAGGTACACCTTTTGAGGCTTCAATTTTTTACTGGCCGTAGAAAGGTACACCTTTTGACCCCCGTGTGGATTTACTCTCCCCTCGTAAAAAATGGAAAAATAAGTAAAAAAATTAGCGGATTCACCGTAAAACGGTTGAATCCGCCGTTTATTTGTGATAGAATATGAACAAAATATGAACTTTCAAAAGGTGTACCTTTCTACGGCCAGTAAAAAATTGAAGCCTCAAAAGGTGTGCTTATTGAGAGAGGCTATTTCCTGATGGTGCCTGGCGCTTCCTGTGCCTGCTGGAGCGCCTTTCGTTTGCGGTAAAACGTTGCTTCGCTCATATCGCATCGCTGCAGAACTTCCGAAAGGGGAAGTTTTTTCTTTTCCCATGCCTGAATGATGGCGTCGAACTCATCCGGCGGCTTCTTTTCCGGCCGGCCGAACTTGACGCCGCGCGCCTTTGCCGCGGCAATGCCCTGCTGTTGCCGGATGCGGATGCTTTCGCGTTCATTCTGCGCGACAAAGGAGAGGATTTGCAGCACGAGATCCGCGATGAACGTCCCGAGCAGGTCCCTGTCCTGCCTTGTGTCCAGCAGCGGCATGTCGATGACGCAGATATCCACCCCCTTTTCCTTGGTCAGGATGCGCCACTGGTTCTGGATTTCCTCGTAGTCGCGTCCCAACCGGTCGATGCTCAGCACGTAGAGCAGATCCGCCGGCTTGAGCTTCTTCACAAGCCGGTTGTATTGCCGGCGATCGAAACTTTTTCCGGACTGCTTGTCCAAGAACACGTTCTTGGGCGGCACGGCCCGCTCCCGAAGCGCCACCAGTTGTCGGTCCTCGTTCTGATCTGTGCTGGAAACCCGCACATACCCGTAGACATTGTTTTCCATCGCATATGAACCTCCGTATCATTTTAACATGCCCCCTCGCATGCAAAGTCCTGCCCATACGGCATGGGCTGAGTGTTTGTACCGGCCGGGAATCCGGCGCATCCATGTGGACGGCCGCGCGCGTCGCTCCCCCACGCAGAAGGGCCGTCTTCCGCAGAACGTGCGTGCGGCTAATATTATATCACAGGCCGCGCAAAGCGACAGGCCCGGCACGGCAAAACGGCGGACGGGGCCGCTTGCTACGATTGGGAAAGCGGGCGGCCGATGCGGCGCGGCGAAACGGTCGGGCTCGGCGGCCCTCCCAACGGCGGAAGGGCCGAATTCACGGGATTGTCACATTTTTGAAACAGGGCTTACTTGACTTTGCGCCCCGCAGGCGGTATCCTGTTCATAGTGGTTAGCACTCAAAAGGTTCGAGTGCTAACAAAGGCGGAAAGGAGGCGGAACCGATGGAACTGGACGCGCGGAAGCTGCAGATTCTCAAAGCGGTGATCGACGAGTATGTGCTCTCGGCCGCGCCCGTCGGCTCCCGTTCGATCAGCCGCCGGTCGGGCTTGAACCTGTCCAGCGCCACCATCCGCAACGAGATGGCCGATCTCGAGGAGCTGGGCTATCTGGAGCAGCCGCACACCTCCGCCGGGCGCGTCCCGTCCGACAAGGCGTACCGGCTGTACGTGGACAGCATGATGCGCCGCAGCAGGCTCACGGAGGACGAGATGCGGCTGATCCGCCGCTATTTCGACCGCCGCATCGACGGCGTGGAGCTGGTGATGCAGCAGACGGCGCAGGCGCTGTCCGAGGTAACGCAGTATACCGCCATGGTCCTGCCGCCGGTTTTGGAATTCAACCGGCTGCGCCACATCCAGCTCGTGCCGCTCACGGAAGGGCGGGCGCTGCTCGTCGTGGTGACGGATACGGGCTTTGCGCGCGACGCGGTCATCCGCGTGCCGGAGTATCTCCATGCAGACGAGCTGGAGAAGCTTTCCCGTCTGCTCACCTCGCGGCTGTACGATTGCCGCATGGATCTGGTGGCGGAAAAGATACAGAACGAATTGGGCGCCGAGCTGCGCGAGCGGCGGACCTTTCTGTCGCAGGTCGCGGAGACCATTGAGCGCCGCATGGCGCCGAACGCCCGCAGCGTGGAGCTTTCCGGCGCGACGAACATGCTGCACTATCCGGAGTACAGCGATATGACCAAGGCGCGCAACTTTCTCGCCGCGGTCGAGGGGCGCGACGCGCTGTACGGGATGCTCAAGCGTGCGAGCCAGGTTGAGTTCTGCATCACCATCGGCACGGAGAACGACCTCGAGCCGCTGCAGGATTGCAGCGTGGTCACGGCGACCTACCGCATCGGCGATCTGCCGATGGGCTCGTTCGGCGTGATCGGGCCGACGCGGATGAACTACAGCAAGGTCGTGTCCGTATTGGAATTCATGCGCAGGAGCCTCAGCGAGGTGCTGAGCAACTATATCGAGGAGGACAAGTAGAGCTTTGAGCAAGAGGAAGAAGGAGGCGGAAACGCCTGCCAACGAGGCCGCCGAACAGCAGGAAACGGAGGCCGCCCAGCCGGAACAGCCGGAACAGGCGGAGCAGGAGGCCGGAGAAACGTTTGTGCTCACGGCCGAGCAGATGCAGGAGGCGCGCGCGCGCATCGAGAAGCTCCAGAAGGAGCGGGACGAGACCGTCGCCCTGCTGCAGCGCAATCAGGCGGATTTCGACAACTTCCGCCGCCGCAACGCCACCGTGCGTACCGACAGCCTCGACGAGGGGCGGCGCGAGTGCATCACCGCGCTGCTGCCGGTGCTCGACAACTTCGATCGCGCCATGGAGAACGATTCCGCGGATGACGCCTCGTGGCGCGAGGGTGTGAAGCTTGTGCAGCGCCAGCTTCTCGACGTGCTGCATAAGATGGATCTGACCGAGATCGATGCAAGCGGGAAGTTTGATCCCGCGCTGCACGAAGCGGTCATGCAGGAGGCTGCGGAAGGCAGGGAGAGCGGAGAGATCATCGCGGTGTTTCAGAAGGGCTACCGCGTGGGCGACCGGATCATCCGTCATAGCATGGTCAAGGTCGCGGAATAATAAAGTTTCGGAAAGAGAAGCAGGAGGATAACAGTTATGGGCAAGATCATCGGTATCGATCTGGGTACAACGAATTCGTGTGTGGCGATTCTGGAGGGCGGCCAACCGGTCGTCATCCCCAATGCGGAGGGCGCGCGCACCACGCCGTCTGTCGTCGCGTTCAAGGACGGGGAGCGCCTCGTCGGTACGATCGCCAAGCGGCAGGCCATCACGAACCCTGAGCGCACGATCTCCTCGATCAAGCGCGACATGGGCTCCGACCGCAAGGTGCGCATCGACGGCAAGGACTATACGCCGCAGGAGATCTCCGCGATGATTCTGCAAAAGCTCAAGCAGGACGCGGAAGCCTATTTGGGCGAAACGGTCACGCAGGCGGTCATCACCGTGCCGGCGTATTTTACGGACAGCCAGCGCCAGGCCACCAAGGACGCCGGGCGCATCGCCGGCCTGGACGTGCTGCGCATCATCAACGAGCCGACGGCGGCGTCGCTGGCCTATGGGCTGGACAAGGAAACGAACCAGAAGATCCTTGTGTACGACCTGGGCGGCGGCACGTTCGATGTGTCGATCCTTGAGATCGGCGACGGCGTGTTCGAGGTGCAGGCCACGGCGGGCAACAACCGCCTGGGCGGCGACGACTTCGACCAGCGGCTGATGGACTACATCGCGGACGATTTCAAAAAGAACAACGGGATCGACCTGCGCAACGACAAGATGGCCATGCAGCGCCTGAAGGAGGCTGCCGAGAAGGCGAAGATCGACCTGTCCGGCGTGATGCAGACCAATATCAACCTGCCGTTCATCACGATGGACGCTTCCGGCCCGAAGCATCTTGACATCACGATCACGCGCGCCAAGTTCAACGAGCTGATCGCCGACCTGATCGACAAGACCCGCGTCTGCGTGCAGAAGGCCATGCAGGACGCGGGGCTCAAGGCGTCGCAAATCGACAAGGTCGTGCTCGTGGGCGGCTCTTCCCGCATCCCGGCCGTGCAGGAGATGGTCAAGAACATCACCGGCAAGGAGCCGTTCAAGGGCATCAACCCGGACGAGTGCGTGGCCATTGGCGCGGCCATCCAGGGCGGCGTGCTCGGCGGCGAGGTCAAGGACATCCTGTTGCTGGACGTGACGCCGCTTTCCCTGGGCATTGAGACCGTCGGCGGCGTCTTTACCCGCCTGATCGACCGCAACACGACCATCCCGACCAAGAAGAGCCAGATCTTCTCCACCGCTGCCGACGGGCAGACGAGCGTCGAGGTACACGTGCTGCAGGGCGAGCGCGAGATGGCGCAGTACAACAAGACGCTGGGCCGCTTCCAACTCTCCGGCATTGCGCCGGCGCCGCGCGGCGTGCCGCAGATCGAGGTCATGTTCGACATCGACGCAAACGGCATCGTCCACGTGTCGGCCAAGGACCTTGGCACCGGCAACCAGCAGCAGGTGACGATCACCGCTTCGAGCAATCTGAACGAGGAGGAGATCAAGCGCGCTGTGGAGGAAGCGGAGCGGTTCGCCAGCGAGGACAAGAAGCGCAAGGAAGAGGTCGAGGTGCGCAACCAGGCGGATCAGCTCGTCTACACGACGGAAAAGACCGTCAAGGAGATGGCGGGCAAACTCGATCCGGCCGACAAGGAGAACATCGAGAAGGCCGTTGCCGACGTGCGCAAGACGCTCGAGGGCGACGATGTGGAAATGATCAGGAAGGCGACCGAGCACCTGACCGAGGTCAGCTACGCGGCGTTCGGCAAGGTCTACCAGCAGGCCGCGCAGGAACAGCAGGCGCAGCAGGACGGCGGCACGACGACGGAACCCCCGCAGGATGACAACGTGGTCGACGCCGACTATGAGGTTGTCAACGACGATAAATAAACGCGGGGAAGCAGGAAACGAAAAGGCGCGGCGGTACGCCGCGCCTCTTCGCAAGAGGTGAGGGGTAGTGGCAGAGAAGAGAGATTACTACGAAGTATTGGGCGTATCCAAGAATGCAAGCGAGGACGAGATTAAGCGTGCGTTCCGCAGGCAAGCCAAGACCTGCCACCCGGATCTGCATCCGGGGGACAAGGAGGCTGAAGCGCGCTTCAAGGAGCTCAACGAGGCGGCCGAGGTGCTGTGCGACGCGGAAAAGCGCGCCAAGTACGATCAGTTCGGCCATGCCGCGTTCGACCCGAGCATGGGCGGCCAGAATCCGTTTGAAGGCGGGTTTAGCGGTTTCGGCGGGTTCGGTTTCTCTGATATCTTCGACCAGATGTTCGGCGGCGGGTTTGGCGGCGCGGCGCGCCAGCAGAACGGCCCGGTCGCGGGCAACGACCTGCGATACAACCTGACGCTGTCGTTTGAAGAGGCGGCGCTCGGCGTGCGGCGCGAGGTGCTCATCCCGCGCGAGGAGAGCTGCAATACGTGCGGCGGCTCCGGCGCGCGGCCGGGAACGGAGCCGGTGCGCTGCACCACCTGCGGCGGTACCGGCCAGGTGCGCACGCAGCAGAACACCATTCTCGGTTCGTTTACGTCCACGCGGCCGTGTTCGGCCTGCCGTGGGACGGGCAAGGTCATCAAGGACCCCTGTCCGGATTGCAAGGGCACCGGCCGCATACGCCGGAATACGCGCATCGCCATCAACGTGCCTGCCGGTATCGACAACGGGCAGACGATCAGCATGCGCGGCGAGGGCGAGGCCGGGCGGCGCGGCGGCCCGCGCGGCGATCTGTATATCACGGTTACGGTGCGGCCGCACAAGCTGTTCCAGCGGAGAGGCTTCGACCTGTATCTGGAGATGCCGATTCCGTTCACGACGGCCGCGCTCGGCGGCGAGATCACCGTCCCGACCCTCAAGGACCCGGTGCGCTATACCGTGCCCGCCGGCACGCAGTCCGGCGCCACGTTCCGCCTGCGCGAACAGGGTGTGCCGCGTCTGCAGGGGCAGGGACGGGGCGACCTGCTCGTGAAGGTCGGCATCGAGGTGCCGAAGCATCTGAACGAGGAGCAGCGGCGGCTGCTGGAGCAGTTCGAGGCTTCGCTTGGCGGCGGCGCGCGGTCGCGCGGCGGCAAGAAGAGCATCTTCTCCAAACTGCGCGAGGAGCCGGAGCGGTAACGCGCGTCCGGCAGACCGCTGCAAAAGCCCACGGCGTTGAAGCAGAGAGCGGACGAAGCCCGGCTATGAGGACGATGCCCGCCGGCCAGTTGGCCGGCGGGCATTTTTTGCACGCTGGAGCGGCGCGCAAAAGCGCCGAAAAAGCAAGGGGGGTCTTTGGGACCGAGCCCTTGCCCCGCCGCGGGCGGCGCAGGCGTCCGGCCGGTCCCGTCCGCCGTCAGCCCTCGTCCGTCCCCCGGTTTGCGGCGCGGCGCGCGCGGCGTTGCTGCGCCAGGAGCGCCAGCAGACATGTTGCCAGGACGCCGCCTGCCACAATCGCAGCGGCCGGGGAGGCAGCGGCGCCTGCCGGTTCCGCCGGCTCCGCCGTTGGCGTCGGCGTGGCCGATGCAGGCGTGGCGGTTGGTTTCGGGGTCGGCGCCGGCGAGGCGGTCGGCTCCGGCGTAGCGTTGAGCGAGGCGACAAACAGAGCGGGATCGATGTTTTCAAACAGGTCGGCGCCGGCCGTCGAATCCAACCCAACCGTGGTGTAAGCGAGCCCGAGACGGCGGATATCGCAACTGCTGGTTTCCTTGGCGACGGGATAGAACCAGAGATCCTGCTGCGACTTGTGCTCCTTGTACGCGGCGCGGGCAACCTCCAGCGCCGTCATGCCGTCATAGGCGGACAGCGGCGTTTCCACATCCAACACGACGGCGTTCTCTTCGTACAGATGGCAGTAGACCTTGCGCACCTGCCACGTGCCGTCTGATTGAACGGAAGCCGGGTCGAAGGAGGCGTCGGCGGCCAATCGTGCCGCCTCCAGGGCGGCGTTGGCGCTGATGATGTGTTGCCAGTGCCCATATTCGCCCCGAACGGGGTCCTGTGCGAAGACCACAAGCGGGCGAACGCTGCGATAGAGCCGCACGAGGGAAAGCAACACCTCGTCCTCGCGGAACTGGGACTTCTTTTCTTTCGGTTCGGAGGTATGGATATCGGGAAAGCCTAGGAAGTGGGGATAGGCGCGCACACCGGCGGTCCAGAGGCCGTTGAGCGCCTCGTGCAGGCGGCCAAAGTTCTTTGGCGTGGTCACATAGGCGAAGGTGCCCGTCAGGCCGCGCTCCCCGCCATATAAGGGGTATATCGCCCCAAGGAAGAGCCATTCGTCATCCGGATGCGTGGTTACGATGAGAAAGTCAACGCGTTCCTCCGCAGACTGCCATACGGGGACCTCGTCCGGCAGCGTGCCCATGCCATAGACGCGCACGTCGCAGATCTTCGCGGAGGCGTCCACCGGCGTGATCGTTGCGCACATGCAGCCCGGCTCGAGCACGACCAGCTCGACGAGCATTTGCGGCGCGAGCGTTGCGCTGTCGAGCAGGGCGCCATCCCCGTCGAACTGTTCGATGAGGAGAGGGGTGAGCGGATCGGCGAGCCGCAGGTGCAGGTAGCCGAGCGCGGCGTCGGTCCTGGTGGTCAGTTGCAGGCGCTCTCCGGCCAGCAATTCGCAGTAGGTCAGCGGATTGCGGTCGTATAACTGACTGGCAGTAAAGCCGCTGTCAATGCGTGCATAGCTGACGCTTCGCGTCAACTCCTCCGCGATGGCGGCCGTTTCCTCCGGAATCGGCGTATCGGGCGCAGGCGTGGGCAGCGGCGTGTCCGCACCGGCGACGCCGGCAGGCAGGGCGAACAGCAGCAGACAGGCGGACAACATGGCGAAAAATTGTTTCATACGGCCTCGACTTTGGCAGATTGATGGGGAATTAAGATAAGTATAGACCATCCGAAATCATGTGACAAGCCTATTGACGAATTTTCGACAAAATATTACAATGAACAAAAATGTAGGGCGCGCAACGCGACTCGATCACAATGAGGGAGCTTGGGGATGGGAATGGAGAGGAAGCATGCAGGGTGGCAGCAGGCCCTGCGCACCTGGCGGACTGCTGCGGGAAGCGCCTGCCGCCGCTTTTGGTGGATGGGCGTGCTGGCTTTGTTTGTCGCCGTGGGCGTGACCGCCTGCTGCCTGCTGCTGCCGCTCCATGCGCGCGCCAACAGGGCCGACGAGGCGCTCGCACACGGCGATGGCGAGGAGGCGCTGGCGGGCTATTTTTCCGTGATCGAAGGAGAGAATTTCCTGTCCGGCGCGCTCAGCGAACGCGCGGCAGCCGGTGTTTTGAGTGCGCTGCAACAACTGCTCGATGGCGGGGAGGCGTATGCGGCGCTGCTTGCGGACGGCACGTTTGAGCGCGCCGCCGCGCTGTTCGGGGAGGCCGGCGCGACGGAGCAGGCGCAATCGCTCAACGATGCGCGGCAATATGCGCTGGCCCGGCAGTTGGAGGCGGACGGCGCGTTGGCCGAGGCCGCGGAGGCGTATCGCGCCTGCGGCGGTTATCTGGAGGCCGAGGAGGCGGAGCAGCGCTGTTTGGATGGCGTCATATTGGCCGAGGCGCGCGCCGCATTCGACGGATATGACTTTGTAGGCGCAGAGACGTTGCTGCTTGGCGTATCGGATGCAGCGCGCGCTCAGGCGCAGGCGGCGCAGTTTGCAGAGGAACGCGATGCCAAACTCGGCGAACTGGCCGAGCGCTATGCCGCCCGGCTGGGTGCGGGGGCATGGTATACCGTTCTGCTCGGCGAACAGGGGATAACGGTCATGGGAGACGCGCGATACAGCCCGGACGCGCTGCCGGATGCGGCGGACGCGGTGTTTGCCGGCCTGTTTGGGGCGCTGTTCCTGCGGGACGGCCGCGTTACCGCCTATGGCGATACGTTGGGCGCGGCGGCGGAAATGGAAGCCGCCGACGACGTCGTCTCAGCCGCGATGGGGCTCACCCATGCGCTGCTGTTGCATCGGGACGGGACGGTGACCGCGGTGGGCAGCGGCGCTTGCGGCGAGGATGCAACGGAGTCGTGGACGGATGTGCGCGCCGTCGCGGCGGGCGCTTTCCATAGCGTCGGGCTGCGTTCGGACGGCACGGCCGTTGCGACGGGTTCGAACGCCGTCGGGCAGTGCGACGTAGGGGAATGGGCGGACATCGTCTCCATTGCCGCCGGCCTCAACCATACGGTCGGCCTGCGTTCGGATGGAACGGTGGTTGCCGTTGGGGACAACGCCTGTGGGCAGTGCAACGTGGCCGACTGGTCCAATGTCATCGGGATCGCTTGCGGGGGGAACCATACGCTAGCCCTGACGGCGGACTGGCGCGTGTTGGCCACAGGCGATAACGGGGCCGGTCAGTGTGATGTTGGGAACTGGACCGATGTGGTAGCCGTCGCGGGCGGCCTGTGGCACACGGTATGCGTGCGTGCCGACGGCAGACTGGTCACCGCAGGGACGAACGACAACGGGCAATGCCCGGCGGAGCTGCCGACGGCTTTTGCGGCCACGCCGGATGGCACAGCATGGGAAACAACCCATCTGCCGGCAACCGAGGTAACGTTCGTTGCGGACAGGCGCGACGGCCCGTGGCTGTATGCCAGCAACAGAGGCGCCGTCTCCATTGCCGTGGACGACGCCTATTCGCTTGCCGCCGCTCGAGCCGACCTGTTTTGCACGGCCGGGACGACCCCTACCGCCATCCTTTCCGGCGGTGGCGAGAAAGCGGCGATGGCGGCTCCCGGCCCGCGGCTGGCGCGACAGAACAGCGCCGTGTTCGCCATCACGGGCGACTTCTATTTCTATGGCACCAATCCGGACGGAATCAAGATGCGCTACGGGCAGATATACGACGACGCGGACGGCGCACAGGAGCGCGGGCTGGCCTTCTTCCCGGATGGAACGATGCGCCTCGTGGACCCGGAGACGACCACCGCCGCCGACCTGCTCGCCATCGGCGTACAGGATTGCTGGACGTTTGGCCCGGTGCTCGTGGAGCAGGGCCGGGTCGGCGATATCGAGGGGCACCGTCTCGTGAACGATTACCGGTATCTGCGCAGCGCCATCGGCACCGTGGGCGCGCATCATCATATCGCGGTAACGACCGGTACGGGGACGCTCCGGCAGCTGGCGCAGCTGTTTGTCGATTATGGCTGTTCCCTTGCTTACAATCTCGATGGCGGGCGCTCGGTCTCCATGGCGTTTATGGGCGAGTCCGTCAACCGGTCGTACTATGAGGAGCTTGGCGCCCGCTATCTGCGGGATATGGTCGGCTTCCTCCAAAGCGACCTGGTCCCGGGACCCTACGAGCGGTATTATAATCGAGCCTGGTGATACGGGCTGTCAGGAAGCGGAAAAAAGGGCCATCCCGAATGGGATGGCCCTTTGTGTTTCCGTCCGTTGCCCTTCTTCACGGTGCCCACAGGTGAAGAAAGTATTGGTATGATGTACTGATGTAGTTCGTTACTCGTTTTAAGGAGGAAATCGGTAATGAAAAAACAATGCAGCGGACGGAAATCTGTTGTCATGGTTCTTTCACGTCTTCAGTATATCACATCCACCCATGCGAGACAAGGGCGGGCGGATGCAAAAATTGTGTCATTTTTGTTAAGTTCACCACGCTTCTTCGAAGTTTGGCGTGTAGTCGAGAGAGGCGCTCTCCGGGCCCTGAATCCAAACGTTGGAAAAGCCGAGCGCACAGCAGTAATCGACGGCTCGCGCGTATTCCCGGGCGGTCAGGCGGCGGTTGAGCGGCGGCTGCGTAACGTTCGGCGTCGGCGCGTATTGCCGCATGAGCGACAGGTGCGTATCCAGCGGCAGATGGGCGGCGATGAAGTCCAGCACGCGCCTTGCTTCGTCCACGCAGGCGGGCAATACGAGGTGCCGGATCAGCAGGCCCCGCACGGCGATGCCGTCGGCGTCCAGCCGGAGCGTGCCAACCTGGCGATACATCTCGAGGATCGCATCTCCGGCAAAGTCGAAGTAGTCTGCCCGGCCGGAAAAGCGGGCGGCGAGCGCCGGCGTGACGTATTTGAGATCGGGCAGATAGATGTCCACAAGCCCCTCCAGCGCGCGCAGCGCGGCGACCAGCTCATAGCCGTTGGTATTGTATACGACGGGAATGCGAAGGCCGTTTTGACGGGCAAGCGCAAGCGAAGTCCGTACTGCCGCCAGATGCGGCGTCGGCGTGACGAGGTTGATGTTGTGCGCCCCCGCCGCTTGCAGGGCCAGGTATCTGTCGGCGAGTTGCTGCGGCGTGTGCGGGCGGCCGGCCTTGCCGTCGTGCAGGACATGGTTCTGGCAGAAGACGCAGGCAAGGTTGCAGCCAGAGAAGAAAACCGCCCCGGAGCCGCGCGTTCCGCTGATGCAGGGCTCCTCCCAGAGGTGCAGCGCAGCGCGCGCAACGCGGGGGAGATCCCCCGCGTTGCAAGGCCCGGTATGGACGGTGCGGTCCGTGCCGCATCGGCGCGGACAGGCGGTGCAGCGCATCAGAACACGCGCCGTGCGCACACGAAGTTGCGCGTCCAGTAGGCGGTCGTACAGGAACGTTTGACGACCTTGCCGTTGCTGGAGGAGGCGTCGATCATCATACCGCCGCCAATATAGATGCCGGTGTGCGTCACGCGGCTTTCACCGTCGTCGGTAAAGAACAGCAGATCGCCGCGCTTGAGATTGTCCATGCTGGAGATCAGCGTCCACTTCTCCACCTTGGCAAAGCTCGCGGCGCTGAAGCGCGTCGTGCTCACGCCCGCCTTGGTCAGGCAGTAGTATACCAGGCCGGAGCAGTCAAACGTGTTCGGCCCCTCGTCGCCGAGGACGTAGCGTTTGCCGATCTGGTCCTCCGCACATGCGATCATGCCTTCGATGCCGGAACCGTAGGAGCCGCCGCTGCCGCCGGAGGACGGCGGATCGGTGGGATCGGGGTCCACGACCGGCGCATCGCTGACCACGGGCAGGGAGCTGCCGCCGGAGTCGTCGGTGGTGGCCGGCGCGCTCGTCTTATCAGGATTGCTCGGCGCTTTGGTCGTGGAGGGCGCTTTGGTCGTCGTCGGCTTCTGGGTCGCCTTGGGCGTGGGGGAGGGGGTGGGCGTCGGGTCGATGGCCGGGCGCGCATCCGCCGAATAGATCAGATCATGGTCGTCAAGGCCGAACACGCCGGTGACGTCCAGCTTGTTTTTCGTCTGAAACGCCTTAAGCGCTTCTTCGGTGGCCACGCCAAAGTAGCCGTTGACCTTTTCGGTATAGTAGCCGAGTTCCTCGAGCCGGGACTGCATGCTGCGCACGTCCGCCCCGGTATCGCCAAGCTTGGCCTCATATGCCGCCGCGTTTTCGCTGAACAGCTGTTCCTGCAGCGCGCTGTCGGCCACGCCGGTCATCGCCAGATTGAGCGTGCGCTGGAACAGCGCGACGGCGGCGGCCGTCGCTTCATTGTAGGTCTCGCTGGGTTCGTCCGATTCCAGATAGCCGAGCGAAACGAGACGCGCATGCAGTTCGGCTACCGCCGGATACTTGTCGCCCTCCCGCAGCGTGGAATACTGGGAGATGTGCATCTCCGGGGTTGGCTCAGCCGTGGGCGCCTCCTCCGGGGGCGTCGCCGTCGCGGAAAGCACGGCTGCTTCCGGCTCGGGCGTAGGCGCCGAGGCGTCGGCGGCTCGATAGGTGACGGCCTGCTGCGTGTTGGCCGAGCTCAGGCGGTCAAGCCCGAGCGGGAGCAGGACAAAACAGATGATGGCGATGGAGCAGGCTGCCACGATCCATGTGCGCGCGCGTCTGGAGAACAGCGCCACGGGCGAAAGCTGCCGCCGCGGAGCGTGTTCAACCTGAAGCTGCTGCCTCTTTTTTTTCGATGGCATCGCTGTACCTCCTTGCTGACGGATTTCTGACAGAGATTTCTTCCCTAACAGTATACACGACAAAAGGGGCGCCGAGTTTGAACATTCTGCGAATTTACCGGCGCGGCGGCCGGCCCTGCGCGCGTACTTTTTGCAATTTCGCCATACCCGTGTTAAAATGACAGGTACGGAGAGGAATGTATGGCTATCTTACAGGCGCAGCGCCTTGCAAAACAATTTGGGGAGCGCGAGCTGTTTGCCGACGTGTCGTTTGAGGTCGCCCCTGGAGACCGGATCGGACTGGTCGGCGTCAACGGCTGCGGGAAGACGACGCTGCTGCGCCTGCTCTGCGGCGAGGACATGCCGGATGAAGGCCGGGTACAGCGCGCATCCGATTGCCGCATCACGTGGCTCATGCAGCAGCAACCGGACGCTGCGGGCATGACGCTCCTGGACGCGACGCTGCAGGAGTTTGCGCCGCTCATGGAGCTGGAGCGGCAGCTCGCCGCACTGTCGGAGCGGTTGGAGCTGGGGGCGGACGACGCGCTGATTCGCCGTCAGGACCGGCTGCAAGAGGAGTATCAGCGCCGGGGCGGCCTGACATACCGCAGTCGTACGCGCGCGGTATTGCTCGGCCTGGGATTTGCCGAGGACGCGCTGGGGCGGCCGGTGCAGAGCCTGAGCGGCGGCGAGGTGCGCAAGGCGCTGCTGGCGCGCGTGCTGCTCTCCGAAGCGACCCTGTTGCTGCTCGACGAGCCGACCAACCACCTGGACATCCGCGCCATCGAGTGGCTGGAGGAGTTTCTGCTCTCCTGCCGCAGCGCCTATATCGTCGTGTCGCACGACCGCTATTTTCTCGACCGGGTGACCGATCGCACCATCGAGCTTGCGCAGGGTACGGCGATCGTCTCGCGCGGCAACTATTCGCGGCATCTCGAGCTGAAGATGGACGCGCGCGAGGCGGCCGAGCGCAAATACTACAACCAGTTGCGCGAGGTGCGCCGCATCGAGGGCATCATCGAGCAGCAGCGCCGCTGGAATCAGGCGCGCAATTATGTGACCATTGCCTCGAAGGAGAAGCAGCTCGCGCGCATCCGGCAGGACATGGTCAAACCAGCCGCCGATCCGGCGTCCATCCATTTTTCCTTTCATGCCGCCGAGACGGGCGGCAACGACGTGCTGCTTGTCGACGGGCTGCAGAAGGGGTATGACGGCCGCATCCTGTTCTCCGGCCTCGGACTGCGTCTGCAACGGGGCGAGCATGTCTGCCTGCTCGGCGCCAACGGCTGCGGAAAGACGACGCTGCTGCGCATCCTCACCGGCATGGAGACGCCGGACGCCGGCGGGTTTCAACTTGGCGCGGGCGTGCGCGTGGGGTATTACGAACAGTCCATGCGGGGGCTCTCTCCCGAATATACCGTGCTCGAACAGGCGGAGGCGCTCTTCCCGCGGCTCGATCTTGCACAGTTGCGGGCGGCGCTCGGCCGGTTCCTGTTCCGCGGGGATGACGTGTTCAAGCGCGTGGGCGACCTGTCCGGCGGGGAGCAGGCGCGCATCCAGCTGCTCAAGCTCATGCTTTCGGGCTGCAACCTGCTGCTGCTTGACGAGCCGACCAACCATCTCGACATCCCCTCGCGCGAGGCCCTTGAGTCTGCGCTTGCCGCCTATGACGGGACGATTCTCGCCGTCACGCACGACCGCTATTTTGTGGACCGCATTGCCGATCGCATCCTTGTGCTCGACGGAACGGGCCTGACCGGCTTTTCGGGGGACTGGACGGCGTACAGCGCGTCGCTGCGGCAGCAGCGGGAGGAGCAGGCGGCATTGCGGCGCGCGGCGGCCGGCGAAGCGCGGCCTGCCAACGAATATGTCAAAAAGCGCGAATTGCGCGCGGCAATCGCCCGTGCCCGCGGCGCGCTTTCCAGGGCGGAGGCGCGCGTGGCCGAGCAGGAGCGGGCGCTTGCGGCCTGCCAGGAGCGCATGGGCTCGCCGGCAGTGGCGGCGGATTATGCAGCGGTGCTGCGCGAGGCCGACGAGGCCGCCCGGCTCGAGGCGGAGCTGGAACCGCTTTACGCCGCCTGGCAGGAGGCGGACGGCGTGCTACAGGCACTGCTTGCGCAGGAGACGGGGGAACAGGGCGTAGAGCGGGACGCGGCATACGAGGAGGAGCTATGACGTTCAAACGGTTTTCATTGGGGCTGCGCTTTCTGATGCAGGATGCGGAAGGGTTTTCCCCTGCGGACGCCTGGAACCTGCTGTTTTCCTGCCTGTCTCCGGGCGAGGTCAAGGGCATGGAGCTGTACGGCGTGCACCAGCAGGAGCGGAACGGGCAATGCTATATATGCGTGTTTTCCCGCGCGTCGCTCAGCCGTTGCAGGATGCTCTATGCGCGCCTGTCGGCGCATCCGCTGATCTGCTCGCACCTGCTGTTCTACCGCCCGTTCCTGCAGAACAACCGGCTGGAGCAACTGACAGGCTACGAGTATCTGGGCGTCGTTGGCGACAACGGGGACGTGCAGTACGGGGAAGCGTCCTACGGGACGATGCGCTTTTGCGGGGACAATACGCCGCTCGATCCGCTGCTCGAACCGGCGGTGTTCCTCATCGCGCCGGACGCCTACTGCGGCCTGCTGACGCCGGAGCAGTCGATCCGGTGCCTCATGCGCGTGGCATACGAGTATTTTCCCCTGGCGCAGATCATTCCGTTCCCGTTGGCCGACGGGGGACGCGGCACGACGGACGCGCTGCTGCATGCGCTCGGCGGCCGTTATGTCGGGACGGAGGTGACCGCCGCCGATGGCGGCCGGATGGAGGCGGAATACGGCATATTGCCGGATCGTACCATCGTGATCGAGGCCGAATCGGTGCAGACCGCGCAGCAGTTGCTCTGCGAAACGCTCGATATCGGGTATACTTCCTTTATCGTAGGCCTGTACGGCGAGGCCGCCTGCAGCGAGCGCGAGCCGTTCCAGCTGCCGCTGCACCCGCGGATCGGAAACGTGCAGATCCGCATCATCGACAGCGGTTCCGGCAGCGCGTTCTTCCTCGACCGCGCCGGGTTCAATGCGCGCATCCGGGAGGTTTCCGTCGTCGTCACGGGCGACGGCTATCCCGATTCCGCGCACCATGACGCCGTGCGCGAGATCAGGCGGCGCTGCGCGGAGGGGAACGTGCCCGTCGTCGTATTCGACGGAGAGGAGCCGCCGCCGGCCACGGCCGACGAGGCGCTCCAGCGCCTGCGCGCCGGTGCGGCCCGCATTTTCCGCCTGCTGCACACGGGAGGGCGGCTGCAACACCGCTGAACAGAACGTCGCCGCACGGGAGGGCGAAAGCGAATGGAACGTTTGATTGCAATCGACGGGAACAGTCTGCTGTATCGGGCCTATTATGCGCTGCCGGATATGACCACGCGCGACGGCGTGCCGACCGGCGCGCTGCACGGGTTTTTATCCATGATGCTCAAACTTCTGGAAACGCCGCCGGACTATCTGGCCGTGGCGTTCGACGTACACGCCCCCACCTTCCGGCACGAGCGGTACGCCGCGTATAAGGCCGGCCGCCGCGAGACGCCGGAGGATCTGCTCCGCCAGTTCCCGCTGCTCAAGGAGCTGCTTGGCGAGATGGGCGTGACCGTTTGCGAGTGCCCCGGCTTTGAGGCGGATGATATCCTCGGCACGCTGGCGCGCCAGGCCGAGCGCCAGGGCGCATCGGCGCTGCTCGTCACGGGCGACCGGGATGCGCTGCAACTGGTGAGCGGGCAAACGCATGTGTTGCTCACCAAGCGCGGGTTGACGGATACGGAGGAATATACGGAGGCGCGCCTGCAGGAGCGGTACGGCTTGACCCCGGCGCGCATGAAGGATCTCAAGGGGCTCATGGGAGACGGTTCCGACAACATTCCCGGCATTCCCGGCGTGGGAGAAAAGACGGCGCTCAAGCTGCTCGGGACGTACGGTGATCTCGAGGGCGTGCTGTGCCATGCGGGGGAGATCAAGGGCAAGCTCGGCGAGCGCGTGCGCGAGGGGGCGGCGTCGGCGCGCCTGAGCCTGTGGCTCGGCACCATCGACACGGAGGCGCCGCTTGCCGTGGGGCTGGAGGACTGCCGCTTCCATGCGGAACGCCTGGCCGGCGCCGCCGCGCATCTGCGCGCGCTGGAGCTGCGCGCGGTGCTCTCGCGGTTGCCGGAGGCGGACGAGCCTGCGCCGGCGGCCGAAACAACCGATTGCGAGCGCGTCCCCGTGGATTCCGAGGAGCGGCTGCTCGAAGCGGTCCGGGCGCATCCGTCGCCGGCGGCGCTTGCGCTCTGTACGGAGGGGGAGCTGTCCTTTGCGTTTGACGGCACGCGCTCCTATGTGGTGACGGCGGGCGGCACGCTGTTCGACGCGGTGCTCGAGCCGGAGACGGTGCTTCGCGCGCTGCTGCCGCTGCTGCAGGACGCGGCGGTGGAGAAGCTCGTGTTTGACGGCAAGGCATTGCGCCACCTGGCGGCGGCGCAGGGCGGCGCCGTGCGGAACATCGCGTTTGACGCGATGATCGCGGATTATCTGCTCAATGCCAACCGTCCGGCAAGCGCGCCGCAGGAGATTGCGGAGCGGCATCTGGGTACGCCGCAGGGCACCGCCGGGCTGCTGTTTGCCCTGCGCGACCGCATGTGCGCGGGGATGGAGCGGCAGGGGCTTACGGCGCTGTACCGGGATGTGGAACTGCCGCTTGCCGACGTGCTCTTTTCGATGGAGCGGGAGGGCTTTCGCGTGGACGATGCGGTGCTGCTTTCGATGCAGGCGCAGTTTGAAGCGCGTGCGGCCGAACTGGCGGACGGCATCTATGCGCTTGCCGGGGAACCGTTCAACATCCTTTCGACCAAGCAGCTCGGCGCCGTGCTGTTTGAGCGGCTCGGTCTTCCGCCGCAGCGCAAGACCAAATCCGGCTATTCGACCGACGCGGATACGCTCGACCGGCTCGCCGCCATGCACCCCATCGTGCCGCTCGTGCAGGAATATCGGTTTGTGACCAAGCTCAAGAGCACGTTCCTCGACGGCCTGCTTGCCGCGCGTTCGCCCGCGGACGGCCGCGTGCATACGCGCTTTCAGCAGTGCGTTACCGCCACCGGCCGCATTTCGAGCGCGGAGCCGAACCTGCAGAACATTCCGGTGCGGACGCCGCTCGGACGCGAGATCCGCAAGGCGTTCGTCGCCAGCGAGGGGAATGTGCTGGTCGGTGCGGATTATTCGCAGATCGAGCTGCGCATTCTGGCGCATCTGAGCGGGGACGAGCGCATGATCGACGCATTTTTGAGCGGGGAGGACGTACACCGGCGCACCGCGAGCGAGGTGTTCGCCGTGCCGCAGGAAGAGGTCACGCCGGAGATGCGCAGCGCCGCCAAGGCCGTGAACTTCGGCATCGTGTACGGCATCAGCGATTTTGGCCTGGCGCAGAATCTCAACATCCCGGTCAAGCGCGCGGGCGAGTATATTCGCCTGTATCTGGAGCGGTATCCGCTCGTCAAGGCGTTCATGGAACGGTGCGTGCAGGAAGGCCGCGAGCGCGGCTATGCGGTCACGATGTTCGGCCGCCGGCGCGCGCTGCCGGAGCTGAAGAGCGGGAATTACAATACGCGCGCCTTTGGCGAACGGGTCGCCATGAACATGCCCATCCAGGGCAGCGCCGCCGACATCATCAAGCTGGCCATGGTGCATGCGGTCCAGGCGCTTGCGCGGGAAGGCCTGCACGCAAAGCTCATTTTGCAGGTGCATGACGAGCTGATTTTCGATACGCCGCTGGACGAACAGCCGCGAGTGATCGAGCTGGTGCGCGAGTGCATGGAGGGCGTGGCCGAACTGCGCGTGCCGCTGCTGGCGGAAACGCGCGCAGGCCATAGCTGGTACGATACCAAATGAGCGGGCAAAAGCGGAACTACATCGGGCTCACGGGCGGCATCGGCGCGGGCAAGAGCACCGTGGCGGCGCGCTTTGCGCTGCTCGGGGCGGCCGTGATCGACGCGGATGCGATCTCCCGCCGCGCGCTCGAGCCGGACGGCTGCTGCTATGCCGGGGTGGTTCAACTGTTTGGACCGGGCGTGCTTGGGCCGGATGGGCGCATCGACCGGGGACGCGTCGCGTCGTTCGTCTTTTCGGATGCGGCTTTGCGCGAACGGCTCAACGCGCTCGTCCATCCGGCCGTGCAGCGCGAGATGCTGGCGCGGGCGGACGAAGCGGGGGAGCGCCGCCTCGTCGTGTTCGATGTGCCGCTGCTGTTCGAGAGCGGCTGGCAGTCCCTGATGTACCGCACGGTGCTCGTCGTGGCGGGGGAGGATACGCGCGTCGCGCGGGTCTGCCGGCGCGACGGTTGCACGCCGGCGGCCGCGGCGGCCCGCATTCGGGCGCAGATGCCGCAGCAGGACAAGGTGGCGCTGGCCGATCATGTGCTGGAAAACGACGGCACGCCCGAGGCGCTCTACCCGCAGGTGGATGCGCTGTATGCGCGCCTGTGCGCGGAGGCAGGATTATGAAGCGGGCCGTCAAGCGCGGCATCCTGATCCTGACGGCGCTCATCGCGGTGACGGCGGCCGTTTTTGCCGGCCTTGTGCTGCGCGACCGGGCCGCGCGAGAGCGCCTGCTGCGGGAGTATCCGGTGGCGTATGTGGACACGATTGCCCATTATGCGGACGAGTATGACCTCGACCCCTTCCTGGTGCTGGCGGTCATGCGGGCCGAGAGCAGCTTTAAGAGCGATGCGGTCAGCAGCGCGGGCGCCGTCGGACTCATGCAGATCATGCCGGATACGGGCGCCTGGATCGCCCATAAGCTCGACATGGATGACGTATATGAGGAATCCATGCTGTTCGAGCCGGATTACAGCGTTCGGTTCGGCTGCTGGTTTCTGCGCTTCCTGACGGATCGTTTTGACGGCGTGTGCAGGCACATCGTCGCGGCGTACAACGCCGGCCATGGTAGCGTGGAGAAATGGCTGGCCGATCCGGCCTATGCCGTGGACGGCCTGCTCGTGAACATCCCGTTCCCGGAGACGGCGCGCTATGTGGAGAAGGTGGAGGCCGCCTACGAGGCCTACCGCACGCTGTATCCCGATTTGTTCACAGATGATTTGTTTGCCCCGGACGCCGTTGCGTGATATACTCATTCTGATTATTCGGAAGGAGCCGCAGCCTTGCTCGAACTGATCCTGATTATCGCCCTGCTGGCCGCTGACCAGCTCTCCAAATACCTGACCGACGCCCATCTGGTGCTCGGGAGCTCTGCCCCGCTGCTCGAGGGGGTCATTCAGTTTACGAACGTGCACAACACCGGCGCAGCATGGGGCATCCTGCCCAACGCGCGGCTGGTGTTTCTCATCGTCACGCCGCCGCTGTGCATCCTGCTGGCGCTGCTGCTGTTCAGACGGCGCGCCCGCATCGGCCTGCTCGGCCGCATCTGTCTGTCGCTGCTGCTTGCCGGCGCAATCGGCAATTACATCGACCGGGCGCTGCTGGGCTATGTGCGCGACATGTTTGAGTTCTGCTTCATGAGCTTTCCGGTGTTCAACGTGGCGGATACCGCCATCACCGTCGGCGCGGTGTTGCTGTGCGTGGATACGCTCTTTGGCAGGGAAGGGACCATCTTCGGCGCGCTGGAGCGTATAAAACCGGCCCGGACCGAGCCGGCGGCGGACGATGCGGCAGGCGGCGAGGAAGCGGCGCCCGTTGCGGCTGCGGACGGCGCGGCGGATTCAACGGCTTCGGAACCCGCCACCGGGATGACGGCGGACGTTACGGGAAGCGAGGCGCCCGGCGGCGCATCCGGCCATGCGTGAGGAACGCTTTGCCGCGGACCGGGAAGGGCGGCTCGACCGCTTTTTGGCGGAAGCCTCCGGCCTGACGCGCAATCAGGTGCAGCGGCTGATCCGGGAAGGCGCGGTGGAGGTCAACGGCGCGCCGGCGCCGGCCGCCTGCTTTCGACCGGGGACGAGGTGCTGCTGACGGTACCGGACCCGGTGGAGATCGACGCCGTACCGGAGGACATGCCGCTCGACATCGTCTATGAGGATGCGGACATCTGCGTGATCGACAAGCCGCAGGGGCTTGTGGTGCATCCGGCGCCGGGGCACGCGACGGGTACGCTCGTCAACGGGCTGTTGTACCATTTCGGGGCGCTTTCCGCCGTAGGCGGCGCGCTGCGGCCCGGCATCGTGCACAGGATCGACCGCATGACGTCGGGCCTGCTCGTCGTGGCGAAGAATGATGCGGCGCATCTGGCGTTGACGGAGCAGTTCCGGACCCATGCGGCCGGACGCACCTACGTGGCGCTGGTGGACGGCAACCTGCGCGAGGATTGCGGCACGGTGGACACGCCAATCGGCCGGCACCCGCGCGACCGCAAGCGCATGGCGGTCGTGCCGGAGGGTCGCTCCGCCGTCACGTACTGGCAGGTGCTGGAGCGTTTCGGCTCCCATACGCTGCTGCGCATCGGCCTGGAGACCGGGCGCACGCATCAGATCCGCGTACACATGGCGTATCTGCGCCATCCGGTCGCGGGGGACGATGTGTATGGCGGCGCGAAAAAGCAGCTGGGGCTTGACGGACAGGCGTTGCACGGCTATCGCCTGCGGCTGTTCCACCCGGCCGACGGCCGGGAGATGGTGTTCCATGCGCCGCTTCCCGCATACTTTGTCCATGCGCTGGAAAGACTTGGATGGGATGGGAATGCGGAATATGCAAAGGAGCTAATGCAGAGATGAAACTACGCGGCATCCCGTTGTTCGCCTTTGCTCTGGCCCTGGCGGGGGTTTGCACCGCCTGCACGCCGGCGCCCGGCGACGCCTATACGGGGGCGCTCTTGGCAAGCTCCCCGTTGCCCACGGCGGTGCCCACGCCCGAACCCACGATGGTCCCGCCGCCGGCTTCCGAGGAGGTGACGGAGGCGTTTCTGCAGATCCTGCAGGAGGGCCCGGCGACGTTTGATTTTGCTGCGGCGGTCGCCGATATGGCGCTGCCGGAGCATCCGTCCTTTTTGGACGCCCTCGCTCACAGGGACGAATGGAAGGATCTGGTCATGCAGTGGTATCTCGCGTTGTGCGACGAATGCGAGGACGCGATGGCCCGTCTGGAGGAGCGGTTTACGGACGCGGCGTTCGAGTTTTCCGTGGACGTGGAGATGCTGGACTGGAAATATGCCAGTTCCGTTCTCTGGGCGCTGCCGGCGGACGCCGTGCAATGGGATCTGTTTGAGACGACGTGCAGCGCCGAGTTGCTTGCCGGCGGCAACATTCTGGTGACCGCTTCCGTGCATCCGGCCGGGTTTCAGCCGTTCCTGTACGAGTTGGCCGGGGCGGATCGGGACCTGTATCTGGACGCGCGCTTCATCATGTCCTATCTGACCACCGTGTACGACGAGGACGGGGAGGAGACGGATTACGTGATGCCGGACGTGCCGGAAGCGTATCTGAACGCGATGGGCAAGCCGCTTGCGCACACCACGTTCTATGACCGCTGGTATCAGGGCCGCTCCCAAAACACCCGCAAGCACACGGGGCTGGACATGCACTCCCCCGCCAATGCGGATATCTACAGCTGCACCGATGGAACCGTGCTGTACATCGGCTATGATGACGTGGCGGGCTATTATGTCTTGATCCTCGACGACGAGGGCTACGAATATCACTATTATCACATGATTCGCCAGACGGACTTTTTGACCGAAGGGCAGCGCGTGCAGGCGGGCGATCTCGTGGGCCATGTCGGCAACACGGGCAACAGCGCCGTCAATCACCTGCATCTCGGGCTGATCACGCCCTCGTGCGAATACGTCCGGCTGTACGACGTCATGTATGAAAAGTACTTTGGATAGACCGCTGAAAGGAGTGGAACGCCCATGAAACGGCTCCGTGTTTCGCATCGTATGCTGGCGGCGCTGCTTGCGCTCGCCTGCCTTGTACCGGCCGGGTGCGTGGAACCGGCCAGTCCGGCAGCGACGCAGACGCCTGCCGTTGCCACGGTAGAGCCGGCCGCTACGCCGGAGCCGACCGCCACGCCGCAGCCGGCGGGGGAGGCGTCGCGCCTGCTGGAAGCGCTGGACAAAGACGCCTTCGCCGCCTACGCGGCGCAGGACGCGCCGACGCTGCACGCCCTGCTCGCGGACCCGTCGGCGTTTGGGCTCGCCACGCCGGCGGAGGACGCCTCCTGGGGCGCCTGTTCGGCGGAGGCGGCGCATGCGCGTGCGGCGGACTGCGTCGCCTTTCTCGAGCGCCTGCTGGAGATTGACCGCAGCGCCCTTTCCGAGCGGGATCAGTTGAGTTACGATCTGCTGCAACAGTATTTTACGGCCGTGATCGCCGCCGACGGATACGAGTATTATGACGAACCGCTGTCGCCGGTGACCGGCGTGCAGGCGTGGATGCCGCTGTCGCTCTGGCTTTATGCGATCGAAACGCCGGAGGATGCCGAGGCGTACCTTGCGCTCGCCGCCGATGCGCCGCGGTATCTGGCCGAGGTGCTCGCCTATGAGCGGATGCGTGCGGAAAAGGGCCTGTTCATGACGGAGACGGCGCTGAACGCCGTCCTTGCCGAGATCGATGCGCTGCTCGCGGCCGGGGACGAATTGTACCTGATCGAGGAGTTTGCAAAAACGCTCGACCTTGCCGAGGGACTGACGCAGGAGGAACGGGTGGCCTTTGCGGCGCGCGCGGCCGAAACGCTGTCCGGCGCGTTCCTCGACGGGTTCCGGACGCTGCGGGACGGCCTTTCCGAGCTTTCCGGCGCCTGCCGCCGGGAGGAGGGGCTGTATGCGCTGGGCGAGGACGCGCAGGCCTATTTCGTGCTGCGCATGCAGGCGGCCGCCGCGAGCGACATGACGCCCGAGGATGCCCTGCTGCTGCTCGAGCAGGAGTATGCCTATCAGTATCGCGCCTATTATGAGCTGAATCTGAGCGTGAGCGATGCAGACGCCCCGCTCAAGGGGGACAGCGTGGAGGAGGAGCTGGCGTATCTGCTCGAGGTGACCGACGGGGCGCTGCCGGCGCTGCCGGCGCACGGGTATGCGCTGCGACAGGCGCCCGAGGCGCTCGGCCATGCGCTGGACGCGGTCGTCTGCATCGCGCCGCCGCTGGATGCGTGGGAACGGATCACGGTGATCGACAACCCGGACGCCGACCGCAACAGCCTGTTTCTGACGCTTTCGCGCGAGGGATATCCGGGACGGCTGTACCTGTATGCCGGCAGCCGCAACGCCGGGGGACTTGGACTGATGCAGCGCGCGCTCGCCCTGCCGGGCTATTATGACGGCTGGGCGGCGTATGCGGCGGAGCTGGCCGTCCTCTGGCAGGATCGTTACGACCCGGCGGCGGCGCTCATGCGCCTGTACGATGAAATGGCGCCGGGCGTGCTGATGCTCGCCATCTGCAGCATCAAGGTCAACTATGAGGGCATGGAACGCGACGATCTGCAGGAATACCTGTCGATGTACGGCCTCGGGGAGGACGCACACGTGAACTTCTTTTTCAACACGGCGGTGGACCGGCCGTTCGCCGCATTTTCGGAGGCGCTCGGCTATGCGCAGTTGGCGGATATGATGCGCTCCTTCAGCGCCGATATGGGCGAGGCGTATCTGGAAAACGAGGTGCTGGCGCAGTATCTTTCCTACGGCCCGGCCTATACCAACCTGCTGCGCGAGCGCATGGACATCTGGGCGGACGAACAGGTGGACAAGGGTTGACAAGCGCGCGCCGAATGCGCTAAACTACCGATAATATGACAGGATGCGATGAGGAAGAGGAGTACGCCCGCATGCCCGCAGCAGAGAGCCGAACCCACCGGCTGCAAGGTTCGGCGGCAGAGGCAGGGGCGGAAGGTCGCTTCGGAGCACGCGCCGTGAACGGATTAGCGGTGCGCGACGGGGGCCGCGTTAAGGCCCGAGAGTGGGGATGCGCCCTGTGCGCGCCCAACAAAGGTGGTACCGCGAGCGCCCGTTTCGTCCTTTGACGGAGCGGGCGCCTGATTTTTGTTGCAACGAGGAGGAAACTGCATATGCCGCTTGAAATGGAAAAGACGTATGACCCATCCGCGGTGGAGCCGCGGTGGTACGAGCTGTGGGAGACGCGGGGGTATTTTCACGCTGCGCCCAACCCGGACAGGGAGCCCTACTGCATTGTGATCCCGCCACCGAACATCACCGGCAAGCTGCACATGGGCCATGCGCTCGACAACACCCTGCAGGACACGCTCATCCGCTATAAGCGCATGTGCGGGTTTGAAACGCTGTGGCTGCCCGGCACAGATCATGCTTCCATCGCCACAGAGGTCAAGATCGTGGAGCAGATGGCGCACGAGGGGTTGACGAAGAACGATGTGGGCCGCGAGGCGTTTTTGAAGCGGGCGTGGCAATGGCGCGAGGATTACGGCAAGACCATCGTGCGCCAGCTCCGCAAGCTCGGCTCCTCGTGCGACTGGACGCGCGAGCGCTTCACGATGGACGAGGGCTGCAGTCGGGCCGTCAACCGCGTGTTCGTGGACCTGTACAGGAAGGGGCTCATCTACAAGGGCGACCGCATCATCAACTGGTGCCCGAGTTGCAAGACGGCGCTTTCCGACGCGGAGGTGGAGTACGAGGAGCAGGCGAGCTTCCTCTGGCACATCCGTTACGACGCGCCGGACGGCAGCTATTCCATCACGGTGGCGACCACCAGGCCGGAGACCATGCTCGGCGACACTGCCGTGGCGGTACACCCGGATGATCCGCGCTACCGCGATATCGTCGGCAGGACGGTGGTCATCCCGGCCGTGGGACGCGAAATCCCGATCATTGCGGATGAGTATTGCGAAATGGAGTTTGGCACCGGCGCGGTGAAGATCACGCCGGGGCATGACCCGAACGACTTCGAGGTCGGCCGCCGCGCGGGCCTGCCCGTGATGCGCGTGTTCACGGACGACGGGCACATCAACGAGCTGGGCGGCCATTACGAGGGCATGGATCGCTTTGAATGCCGCAAGGCGATCGTGAGCGACCTGGAGGCCTGCGGCGCGCTCGTGAAGGTGGAGCCGTATGCGCACAACGTGGGCACCTGCTACCGCTGCCATACGACGATCGAATCGATCGTGTCCAAACAATGGTTCGTAGACATGAAGCCGCTGGCCGCGCCTGCGCTCGAGGCGGTGCGCAACGGCAGCATTCGCTTTGTGCCGGAACGGTTCGACAAGGCGTATTTCAACTGGATGGAGAACATCCGCGACTGGTGCATCTCCCGCCAGCTCTGGTGGGGGCACCGGATTCCGGTGTACTATTGCGATGCGTGCGGAGAGGTCGTCGCCGCCGAAACGGCGCCGGACACCTGTCCGAAGTGCGGCGGCGCGCTCCGGCAGGACGAGGACGTGCTGGACACGTGGTTCAGTTCCGGGCTCTGGCCGTTTTCCACGCTCGGCTATCCGGAGCAGACGGAGGAGCTAAGGTATTTTTACCCGACCTCCACGCTCGTCACCGGCTACGACATCATCACCTTCTGGGTTTCGCGCATGATCACGTTTGGCCTTGCGGTGATGGGAGAAAAGCCGTTCGACACCGTGTATGTGCACGGCCTGGTGCGCGACAGCCAGGGGCGCAAGATGACCAAGTCGCTCGGCAACGGCATCGATCCGCTGGAGGTCATCGCCAAATACGGCGCCGATTCGCTGCGCTTCTCGCTGCTCACCGGCAACTCCGCCGGGAACGATATGCGTTTCTACTGGGAGAAGGTGGAGGCGGCGCGCAACTTCTGCAACAAGGTATATAATGCGGCGCGCTTTGTGCTCATGAGCATCGACGGCGTGGAGACGGCGCCGCCGGCGGACTGCCGGTTGGATGATGCGGACAAGTGGATTCTGCACCGGCTCAACGACGTCACGATCCAGGTGAGCGCCAATCTCGACGCCTATGAACTGGGGCTGGCCGCGCAGAAGATCTATGACTTCATCTGGCTGGAGTTTTGCGACTGGTACATCGAGATGGCCAAGCCCCGGCTCCATGGCGCGGCGGCGGAGGAGAAGCGGACGGCGGCAAGCGTGTTGTCGTTCGTGCTGTCGCAGGCGATGAAGCTGCTGCATCCCTTCATGCCGTTCATCACGGAGGAACTGTATCAGAAGCTCCCCGGCCATGGAGAGACGGTCATGCGCGCCAGTTGGCCGCAGGGCGACGACGCATTGTGCTTCCCTGCGGAGTGCGCGCGCATGGAGTCGCTGATGGAGCTCGTGCGTGCGGTGCGCAACCTGCGCGCCGAGCGCAAGGTGCCGCCTGCCCAGCGCATTGGTGTGCGCCTGTATGTGCCGCAGGAGCGTGCGGAGGCCTATCGGGCGTTGACGGCATATGTGCAACGCCTGGCGGGCGCGGATGAGGTCGAGGTGTTCGCGGGCGCGCCGCAGGCGGACCGGCACGACGTGCATCTGGTATGCACGGGCGTGGACGTGGTGATTCCGCTTTCCACACTGGTCGATCTGGACGAGGAGCGGGAGCGCCTGCGCCGCGAGATCGAGCGCGTCGAGAGCGAGTACCGCCGTTCCGCCGCAAAGCTCGACAATCCGGGCTTTACCGGCAAGGCGCCTGCCGCTGTGGTGGAGGGGGAGCGCAAAAAGCGCGACAATGCCGCCGAAATGCTCGAGAAGCTGCGCGATCGCCTCGAGAGCCTCGCGGGGCTGTAAGCTCCGCGCCGGACGCCCGTTGCGCCGCCCGCGTTTCCGGCGCAGGAACGGGGCAAATGCCATCCGTCCCCCGACGCGCGCCGCCGCCCGGCCCGGACCCCGCAAGCAGCGATTGGCGCCTCACCGCCGGAGGGAACGGAACAAACGCCGTCCCCACGCCGCGCCGCCCGGCCCGGACCCCGCAAGCAGCGCCTGGCGATGCACCGCCGGAGGGAACGGAACAACAGGACGAACAAAATGCCCCGCCGGCATACCGGCGGGGCATTTCTGGTTGACGGCAGCCGGGGGCCGCGGCCCGCTTCATTGGCCCGGCTCCGGCAACCGGCGACGCCTTAGAACATCGGCGCAAACAGCAGCGCGACGATGCTCATCAACTTGATGAGGATGTTGAGCGACGGGCCGGCGGTGTCCTTGAGCGGGTCTCCGACCGTATCGCCGATGACGGCGGCCTTGTGCGCCTCGGAGCCCTTGCCGTCCTCTTCGATCAGCTTCTTGGCGTTGTCCCATGCGCCGCCGCTGTTGGACATGAACAGCGCGAGCAGCACGCCGCAGAGCGTTGAGCCCATCAGCATGCCGGCCAGCGCCGCCCGTCCGAGAACGATGCCCACGACAACGGGGGAGATGACCGCGATCGAGCCGGGAAGAAGCATGTTTTTGAGCGCCGCGCCCGTTGCGATATCGACGCAGCGGTTGTAGTCCGGCTTGGCGGTGCCGTCCCAGATGCCGGTAATTTCACGGAACTGGCGGCGCACCTCGTCGATGATGCGCACGGCGGAGTGCGACACCGCATCGATCGCCAGCGAGCAGAACAGGTAGGCCAGGCCGCCGCCCAGGAAGAAGCCGCCAATGACGCGGCTGTCGAGCACGTTGACCGTCTCCAGCCCGACGCTGCTGGTGTATGAACTGAGCAGGGCCAGCGCGGTGAGCGCGGCGGAACCGATGGAGAAGCCCTTGCCGATGGCGGCCGTGGTGTTGCCGACGGCATCAAGCTTGTCGGTGATCTCGCGCACGTTGGCGGGCAGGCCGGTCATCTGGGCGATGCCGCCGGCATTGTCCGCAATCGGGCCGTAAGCGTCCACGGCGATGATGGCGGCGACCGTGGCAAGCATGCCGACGGCGGAGAGCGCCACGCCGAGAATGCCGAGTACGATGAAGGAGACGACGACCGCCAGCACGATGATGACGATGGGAACTGCGGTGCTGCGCATGCCGGCGCTCAGTCCCTCGAGGATGTTGGTAGCCGGGCCGGTGCGGCTCTTATCCGCGATGCTCTTGACCGCTCGGAAGTCGGAAGAGGTGTACCATTCGGTGGAGAGGCCGGTCACAATACCGGACACGATGCCCGTGAGCACCGCAACGAAGTGCATGTAGCTGCCGAGCAGCAGATGATCGAGGATGAGTGCAGCCACGATGAACAGCAGCATGCTGATGTAGGTGCCGCCCATCATTGTGCGTTGCGGGTCGGTACGGCGCGACAGGCGGACGTAGAGGATGCCGAGGATGGCGGCGACGGCGCCGCAGCCGCACAGCAGGAACAGGAAGGAGACGACCTCCTGCCCGCCCGCCACGATGCCAAGGATCACGCTGGAGACGATGGCGCCCACATAGCTTTCGAACAGGTCGGCTCCCATGCCGGCCACATCGCCCACGTTGTCGCCCACGTTGTCGGCGATAACGGCGGGGTTGCGCGGGTCGTCCTCCGGAATGCCCTGCTCAACCTTGCCCACCAGATCGGCGCCAACGTCGGCCGCCTTGGTGTAGATGCCACCGCCGACACGGCTGAACAGCGCCACAAGGCTCGCACCGAGGCTGAAGCCGGTCAAAATGTTGGTGTTCTGAAAGACCAGATAGCAGACCGTCACGCCGAACAGGCCGAGGCCGACGACGCTGAGACCCATGACCGAGCCGCCGGTGAACGCAGTGCGCAACGCGGCAATTTCACTCTCCTGCGCGGCCTGTGCCGTGCGCGCATTGGAAATGGTGGCGCTGCGCATGCCCACAAACCCGGCCAGCAGCGACATTACGGCGCCGCAGATGAAGCTGGCCGAAACGCGCCAGCCCATGGTCGGCAGGAAGAAGAAGATGACGGCCAGCACGACGATGAACATGGCCACCACGCAGTATTCACGGCGCAGGAACGCCATGGCGCCGCTGCGGATAAAGCCGGAGATCTCCGCAATGCGCGAATCCCGGATCGGGATGCGCTTGTTCTTCAGCAGGAACAGGATGGCGAGCAACAGGGAAAGCACCGCTGCCGCCAAAGCAACGTAAAGCCCAAACATGTGCAACTATCTCCTTAACAAATTTTTGTTGGGGGAAGAAGCGCATACCATGTGCCGATCCGCACACATCCCATCTATGCGGCCAACCATGCGCGATCGTTGGTCCGGGAAGAAAAACACCACCCATGCGGTGCCCCAACCGAAGGGAAGCGGCCGACCGCAGGGAAGATTGCCCGGCAATAACACAACGCGCCGTAGCGTTGCGGCCGCGACCAAAGGGGCGGCCGGTCGGGCGGATATGGGGCGGCCCGGCACCGGATCAGGGAGAGCCCGGCGCCGGATGCCGCCTGCGCGGGCGTCGTGCCGGCGCCCGCGCTGCAATCGACCGGTCAGGGAGATCCCCCATTACATCTCCCTGCCGGACGTTGCGCGCTTTATTGGATCTCGTCGAGACGGACGGGCCGGTTCTCAGCGAGGGAGCGTTTGCAGGCAAGCGCGATACGGATGGACATCAATCCGTCCATGACGCCGACTTCGGGCTCGGTGCCCGAAACGATGGCGTTGACAAACGAGGCGATTTCCGCCTGATAGGCGCCCATATAGCGCTCCAGGAAGAACCAGAGCGGTTTCTCGGCCGTTACGCCGTCGACGGTGGACAGCACCGCCGTGGAAGGCGCGTCATTGCCGCATTGGACGCAGCCGTCGGAGCCGAACGCTTCGGCGCGCTGATCGTAGCCGTAAACGGCCTTGCGCGAATTGTCGATGAGCGCGAGCGCGCCGCTGGCCAGCTTGGCCGAAACGGTCGCGGAATCCACGTCGCCCGCCTCGCCGATGGCCGGATCGATCAGCACCGAACCGGCTGCATAGACTTCGACCACCTCCTCGCCGGAGAGGTAGCGGAGCATGTCGAGATCATGGATCATCATGTCCATGAAGATGCCGCCGGAAACCTTGACATAGCCGGCCGGCGGCGGCTCCGGGTCTCGAGAGCTGATGCGCACGAATTGCAGCTTGCCGATGCGGCCATCGGCAACGGCGTTGCGCACGGCGCGATAGTTGTGGTCAAAGCGGCGGTTGAAGCCGACCTGGTAGCACAGTTTTTTGGGCGATGCTGCCAGCGCGGCCTGCACCTCGGCGATCTTTTGCAGCGAGTGATCGATCGGCTTTTCACAGAACACATGCTTGCCGGCCCGAATCGCCTCAAGGGAGATGGGCGCATGCGTATCCGTGGACGAGCAGATGAGCACCGCGTCGATGCGCGGGTCGTCAAGGATCTTGTGATGGTCCCGATAGATGCCTTCGATGCCGACGCTCTGCGCCCACTTCTCCGCCTGCTCGCTCAGATACGGATCGGCGATGGCAAGGATGCGCGCCTGAGGAACGCCGGTCAGGATGCTTTTGGCGTGGACCTGTCCGATGCGGCCTGCGCCGATGATGCCGATGTTGATCATGATGGGAACCCTCCGTTATTGCGTTTGTGGTTTGCCGCCAACACGACGTTTTGCAGCGCCGGTCCCTCGTTTTGCAGTACGTATTCGCGGGACGGGAGGCACAGGGTTTCCAGCGCGAAAGCGCCCGTATACCCCGTGTCCATCGCGGCGGCCAGAATCGTGGGAAAGTCGATCGTGCCGTCGCCGGGAAGCCCGCGATGGGAGTCGGCGATATGAAAATTGGTGATGCGCCCGGCGGCCGCGCGGATGGCGGCGACAATGTCCCCGTCCTCGATGTTCGAGTGGTAGGCGTCGAACAGGATGCCCACGTTCTTCGGGTCGCCAAGCCGATGCAGGAAAGACAGCGTTTCCGCCGTGCTGTTGAGCAGGGTGGTTTCCGCCCGGTTGATCGGTTCGATCTGCAGCATGACGCCGTGCTTTTCGGCGTATTCCGCAAGGGGAAGGAACGTTTCGACCAGCAGCGGTAGTGCGGCGGCACCTTCTTCGGGCTTGCCGCGCAGCAGGCCGACGGTGACGTTCGGCCGGCCGATGCGTGTCGCAAGGTCGACATGCCCGCGTACCACGTCCATCGTCCTGACGCGGATCTCCGCATCGGGGGAGGTCAGGAACAGCCCGTCCCGGCCGAACACCTGCCCGGTCGAGATGGTCGTAATGGCGAGCCCGTTCGCTTCCGCATGGCGGCAAAGCTCGCCGGCGTCGATCCGCTCGGGATATGCCACGGCGATTTCAACGCCCGTAAAACCCTTGCGATGCAGGTCGTCAAAGGCTGCGCGCCAGCCCACCGCCGCATAGGGCGAAAACGCGGTGTCGTATTGCAGCGGTACGGTTTGCGACAGATGATTCATGGCCGTTTCCTTTCGGGTACGTTGGGGGGAAAGGGGAGGGACCGGGCGCAGCGCGGCGCAGCGCGGCGATCCCTCCCGCATGGTCCTGTTAGTCGATGAACATTCCGCGGCGCGGCAGCTCGTGGATGCTCTTCCAGCCCTCGCTGAGCGGCTCGCGCAGGCAGGGTTCGATCTCTTCCGCCGGGCGGAACGAGAACTTCGACGGATCCGGCACCTTGCCGGCAGGATACTTCTCGATGATATCCTCGCACATGCAGGTCAGGTACTCGCAGATCGCGGCGATGGCGCGCTTTACGCGGCGCGGGTCGGCGCGGGACGGCTTGCCGACGACGCCCTCAGGCGTACCGAAGCGCTCGATCCATGCGTTGCCCTCCATCTCCTGCCAACGGTTCGGACGATGGAACGAGTCCACAGAACCATCGAAGAAGCCCTCCTGCAGGAAGCCGAAGTTCTTCGGCGTAGCGTCAACACAGACGCTCATGTCCACCATCTCGGGGAACATCAGCAGCGCGGCGCTGGTCTCGGACTCGTCGGCATGGACGAACGGCGTGGTCACAAAGTCCGGACGCTCGTCGCCGAGGGGGTAGAAGAACTCGCGCACCGCACGGTGCCACTCGACCACGCACGCGAACGCCGGGAGCTGATACCGCTTGAAGAACTCCTGAATGGCGCTCTCCAGCATCCAGTCCTGCCCGTGGTTGTTTACGAGGATGATCTTGCGGAAGCCGTCGTCCCACAGGCCGGCCATGACCTGGGTCAGCGTGTCGATGATGACCGTTTCGGAGATCATGACCGTGCCCGGCATACCGATGTGGTGGTACGGGTGGCCGCCGTAGTTCATCGGCGGGAAGGCGAGGCTGACCTCGTGGCCCAGCTTCTTGGTCTTGCGGCGTACGGCCTCGCAGATGAACTGCACCATGAACGTATCGAGACCGGAGCAGTTCTGCGCGCCATGGTTCTCCGTGGAGCCGATGGGCACGAGCACGATATCGTTCTGGCGGCGCTTTTCGATCAGCTTGGCGCGCGGCGTGTTCTGGATGTATGTCCCGGCGACGCCCATCTCGAGCGGCGTGCCGATGCCATAGTCGTCGAGGATCGCCTGGATCTCCTCCTCGGAGGCGTCCCAGATGCGCTTCTTGAGGCGGCCAACCTTGTTGTCCTCAAAGAAGATGTTCGGATATTCCGTGGTCAGGTATTTGGTATATGCCATGTGTGTCTCCTCCCGTTAGTCGTCCATGATGCAGGTGATCTTCATGTTCTTGCGATCCGTCTGCAGGGCGATGATGTTCTCGGGCACCTCGTCGAGCGTGATCTTCTTGGTGATCATGGGCAGCATATCCATGCCGGAGGCCATGCTCTCGATCACGCGCGGGAACGTGCCGTGGCCGCTGTGACCCTGCGCGCCCACGATGCGGGCACGACGGACCTGCAGGACCTCGCCGGTGACGGGCATCTTGGCTTCGGCGCGGGCCACGACCACGACGGTCGCGTTCAGCGTGCGGCCCTCCCAGATGCACTGCTCAATGCCCGGATACACCGCCGTCGGCAGGCCGGTCGCCTCGAGGTACAGGCTGGCGCCCATGCCGTCCGTCAGGCGGAGGACTTCCTGCGTAAAGTCGACCTTCGTCGGATCGATGACGTAATCGGCGCCCATGAGCTTCGCCAGCGCGGCGCGCTCGGGCTGCGGCTCGGACACGATGACGGTCGCGCCGCCCATCGTCTTGAGCTCGCGGCAGGCGGCAAGGCCGACCGGGCCGGTACCGCAGATGACCACGTTGTCGCCGGGGCGGATGCCGCCGCCGCGCTCGATGACGGCGTTATAACCGACCGAGCAGGGCTCTACCAGCGAGCCGGCCAGGAAGATGTCGCGCTCGTCCTTGTATTGACGGCGGAGGGGCTCCAGGCTCCACAGGCAGCGATCCGGCAGCACGATGTACTCGCAGAACGCACCGTTGACGTTGAAGCCGATTTCGTCGAGCCGCTCGCAGTGGTTCGGCCAACCGTCGGCGCAGGGCTTGCAGCTGCCGCACCAGAGCATCTCCTCGGCGCAGACCATCTCGCCGCCCTTGAAGGGCTTGTTGGTCGCCTTGTCCTTTGCGCCGGGGCCGCCCTTGACGACGACGCCGGAGAGCTCGTGGCCCAGGATGCACGGGAAGCCCGTCAGGCCGGGATAGAAGATGTAGCCGTCGTCCTTGGCCTGCGCCATATGGACGTCGCTGCCGCAGATACCGCAGGCCTTCACCTTGATGAGCACCTGGCCCGGACCGGGTTCGGGGATGTCGTACTCATCGATCGTGATGTACGGATCTTTCCAGACTTGGCTGCCGAGATAGGTCTGCACGTGGTCGATGTCCTTTGCGCCGAGCTTGAAGCCGGGCTTGGGCGCCCAGGTCGCGTGAAGCGTCACGCCTCTCATTTTCTGTGCCATGTCTTTTTTACCTCGTTTTCTTGTTTTTTTGTTTACCCCTGCCGGCGCGCATGCCCCGGCGGGAGAAAAGCCGTGTGGGTCCTGAACGACGGCCGAGACGCAAACATTTGCGCTTCGACAACAGACACCATGCCGTTGCCCGCCGTCCGTTTTTGCGGGCGTTACTCGCGGTAGCGGGCGCCCTTGCCTGTGGCGATGGAGTCGTAGGCGCGTTGCACCTTCGCCCAGTTCTGATCGCGGTCGAGCGCAACGCCGCGGCCGACGCCGGACACGATGCAGCCCACGCCCTTGTCCTGCATGGTCGCGCCCAGCTCGCGCAGCAGCGCGGGGGCGCTGCCGGGCTCGGTGGACCGGCCGTCGAAGATGATATGGACGTACACATCCTTCACGCCGCGCTCTTTGGCCACGTCGAGCAGGGCCAGCGGGTAATCGATGGAACCGTGGGAGGATTTCTTTGTCAGCAGCGCGAGCAGGTGCAGCGCCCCGCCGCGCGCCTTTGCGCCTTCGATGGCGCTGAGAAATACCGGGTTGGCCGCGAAGGAACCGTCCTTCATGGCGCCGTCGAGCCGCACGTCGTCCTGCGGGACGACCCGACCGGAACCCAGGTTGATGTGTCCAGCTTCGGAGTTGCCAGCCTTTCCGGCCGCCAGACCGACCGCCTCGCCCGAGGCCGCCAGCGGCACCCACGGATTATCGGCCAGCAGCGCATCCCAGACGGGGGTGTCCGCAATGTGGAGCGGGTTGTGCTCATTGGCCTCTCCGAGGCCCCAGCCGTCGAGGATGAGCAGCAGGACCTTGCGGGGGCCATCCGCAAAGCGGAAGACCGGCTTGCCCGTCATATCGGCCGGCTGGGCAACGCCCATGGCCGCGAGCACGGTCGGGGCGACGTCACACAGGCGGCCGCCCTCGGCCACCGGCTGCGCGTCCGGCGCAACGGCGGCGAACGCGATGAGGTTGGTCGTGTGCGCCACATGCGGCTTGCCCTCGTTCGTGTGCATGACCTCGAGGTTGCCGTGGTCGGCGCAGACCAGCACGGTGTACCCGGCGGCGCGCGCCATCTCCAGCGTGCGGCCGAGCTGCGTGTCTACGATGCCGGCACAGGCGATCTTCGCCTCGTCGTTGGAGGTGTGGCCGATCACGTCGCCGTTTGCAAAGTTGGCGACGATGAAGTCATAGCCGTGCTTGAGCCCGTCGGTAATGGCGTTTACCACGCCGGGCAGGCGCAGGCCGGGCACGGTATCGAACGGCACGCCCTTGGGGGAGGGAATGCGCACGTCGTCCTCGCCCGCGAACGGCTGCTGGTTACCGCCGTTGAAGAAGAAGGTCACGTGGGCAAACTTTTCGCTTTCGGCGCAGTGCAACTGCGTCTTGCCGGCTTCGGAGAGCACCTGCGCGAGCGTGTCCCGCACCTTGGAGGGCGCGAACGCGATGGGCAGATAGGTGTATTTCTCGTGATACATCGTGAGGATTACGAAGTCGAGCGGGGAAATCCGCTCCCGCTTGAATCCGGTGAAGTTCGGGTCGGTGAACGCATCGGTCAACTCGACCTCGCGCTCGCCGCGGCGGCAGCAGAAGATGACCGCATCGCCGGGGCGCACCGTGCCGACGGGGGCGCCGTCGGCGGTCTCCAGATTGAGCGGCTCAAGCGAATAGTCCGTTCCGCCGTTGCGGTAGGCCTGTTCGACCGCGCGGGCAAGCGCCTCGCCGCCGTTGAGCGCATACTGTTTCATGACAAAACCCTCCTTTTCTCCATGGCGTCCTCCCGGAAATCGGGGGCGCCCGGGAACACATCCAGCAGTTGGTCGAACCGGGTGATGATGCCGTCCGGCTGGTTCTCCTCGGTCAGCTTGAGCGGCGCGGCGTCCGGATAGTCCACGGCGATGGTCTTTGCAAAGCCGGAAGCCTTGGCGCCGATGATGTCGCGCTTGAGGTTGTCGCCCACGAACGCGCTCTCCTCCGGGCGCAGGCCCGCTTCGGAGAGGGCCAGGAAGTAGATCGCCGGATGCGGCTTGCGCAGCATGGTGATCGAGGATTGCTGCACCGTCTTGAAGTAGGGGCGCAGGCCGTCCGCGTCGAGCCACTCGTCGATCTCCTGGCAGCCGATGAGGTCGCTGATGATGCCGAGCGTATAGCCGCGGGCGAACAGCTCCTTGACCGTTTCGATGCCGCCGGGCACCACGCGGCGTTCGCCCTTGGCGCGGCGGTAGAGGTACGTCAGTTCGGCGGCGTTCTTCTCGATGCGGGCGCGGTCGAATTCCGGCGTGAGCCAGCGGGTCCAGAGCATCGTTTCCGGCGCTTCGCACATGAATTTCAGCGCCCAGTCACGGTAGCCGTCATAGCGCTTGTCGAGCATCGCATGGAACGCCTCGGGGTCCATGTCCGTGCCGCACAGCGCGGCGATCCGGCGCTTGGCGTCGTCGGAATAGGGCTTGTTTTCGCAGACGACGCGGAACGTGCCGCCGAGGTCGATGAAAATGCCGCGAATCTTCTGTCCCATCAGTCGATCCTCCGCACCTTGTCCCAGTTGACCGTGGGCGCTTTCGGGAACATCTCCTTGAGTTCCGCGAAATCATAGATGATGGCGTCCGGGCGGTTCTCGTCGGTGATCTTTTCCTTGGCGAGTTTTTCGGGCGTGGTGTACAGGATGAACATGCCAAAGCCCGCAAGGCGCGTGCCCTCGACGTCGCGCTTGAGGTTGTCGCCGATGTAGACGCAGCGATCCGGCTGTACGCCCAGCAGATCGCACGCCTTGGCGCTGATGCGCGGATCGGGCTTGCGGATTCCCTCCACGCAGGAGAGCAGCACCGCGCCGAAATACTCCGTCAGGTGGTCGCGTTCCAGCCAGTCCGGGATTTCCCGCGAGGTGACGAGGTTGCTGATGATGCCGAGCTTGTAGCCGTTGGCGTACAGGTCCTTGACCGATTGCGCGCCGTTCGGGGCAACCACGCGGCGGCCGTCCTTGTTGCGGAACTCGATCGTGAGCTCGATGGCGTTCTTTTCGATCAGGTCGCGCGGATATTCCGGCACGAGCCACTTGGTCCACAGCTCCGCCTCCGGCGCCTCGCGCATGGTCTCAAAACACCATTTGCGATAGCCCTCGTAGCGGTAATCGAGGAATTTGCAGAATGCGTCCGGATCGCCCTTTTCGCCGCAGAGCTCAGCGATGCGGCGGCGTGCGCGGGATTCGAACGCTTCGTCGCGCTCCACCAGGCGGAGCGTGCCGCCCAGATCATAGAAGATGGCGTCAAATTCTTTTTGCATGGGTTGCCTCCGTCAGTTGTGCAGCGGCGGGAAGATGTCCAGCAGCTGCGAAATGGTCGTGATCGTGTAATCGGGGAAGAGCGTGATCTCCTGCGGCTCGTTGGCGATGGTGTCCGGTTCGTCAATGCGGATCATCAGGCCGTACCCGGCGTCGCGCGTGCCCTGCACATCGCGGATCGGGTTGTCGCCGACGTAGGCGCAGTTCTGCGGTTCGCTGCCGATGGAGCGGCAGGCGAGCAGGTAGATGGCCGGATCGGGCTTGCGGATGCGCACCTTGGAGGAGAGCACCACGGCCTTGAAATACCGGGCGACGCCGTCCTCGATCATCCAGTCCGGGATCTCGGTTTCGGTAATGGTGTTGGCGATGATGCCCATTTTGTAGCCGCGCCGGTCGAGCTCGATCAGCGTGGATTTCACGTCCGGCCGCGCAACGCGCCTGCCGTCGTGGTCGCGCCAGAGGCGGGTCAGCCGGCCTGCGTGCGCGCATACCGTGTCGATCGGGTAATCGGGCAGCAGGTGCTGGCTCCACAGCTCCATTTCGGAAGCGTCAAGCAGGCTGGTCTTGGCGAGCTTGCGATAGACTTTCCAGCGTTTCTCCAGCTTTTCAAAGAACACGTCGTGCGGCTCGGTCGCGCCGACGAGGCGCATCAGTTCGTCCTCTGCGGCGCGGGAAAACGCCGCGTCCTTGACGACGACGCGAAGCGTGTTCCCAACATCAAAGAAAATGGTGTCGATCATGGGGAGGTTCCTCCTGTTGCGATTTCTTGTGGCCGTTCCCGCCGGTCAACGGCCGCGGCACTGCCGCAAAATGTCCGGGATTTCGTAGAGCTCGTCGATGAGATAGTCCGGCGCGGGCCCGCTGTTTACGAACGCCACGTCGCGATGCGCAATGGCGGGGTTGCGAATCTGGATCATCAATCCGAGACCGGCGTTGCGGGCGCCCAGCACGTCGCGGGAGATCGTATCGCCCACGTAGGCGACTTCTTCGGGGCGAAGCCCCATGCGGTCAATAGTAATATGAAAGATTTCCGCTCCCGGCTTGCGGCAATGCGTCTGGCTTGAGAGCACAACCTGCTCCATATAGCCGTCGATGCCGTATTCCTTCAGAATGTGCGGGGCAAAAGAGGTGGAGATGATGTTGCTGATCACGCCGAGCCGCAGCCCCATCTCGTGCAGCTCCTGCATGGTCTCGGTCACGCGCGGTCGCCGCATGGTGCAGACGCGCTCATAATCGTAGAGAAAGCTCAGCTCTTCTGCGATGGGAGCGAGACGCGCCTCGCCGATGGCGTACTCCGGGAGGTAAAACTCATTCCAGATGCGCGGCTGCGGCAGTTCTTCGAGCGTTTCCTCGCTCCAGTGCTTGTACCGCTCCGCATTCTCGTGCAGCTGCAGCCCGAGCGCCTCGGCGGGCGTATCAATGCGGATGCCATAGAGAAGCAGGCGATCCTTAAGCCGCTGCGCAAAAGCCGTGCGCAACAGGGGACTGTTGGTCACGGTGAGCAGCGTGCCGCCGATGTCGAAAAGGACTGCCTGAATCATCGAGCTACCTCCGAACGGTGCCGTGGACGAAAACGTTTGCGCTCCTGTGATGGTTTGATTATAAGACACAGATTTTTGTTTGTCAATGCCATCTGAAAGAATATTTGGAATATATTTCTCCGAGATTGGCAATACTGAGCTTTTGGTCTCCGCGGTAAATTTTCGTTGACAAGCGGCAGCATCTGTAGTAATATCTGCTTGAGAGCGGAAACGTTTACGTATCTGCATGTCATTTTATACCGGTTTGGAGCGGCGATACATGGTAAAAAAGGTCACGATCAAGGATATTGCCAAGGTAGCAAATGTTTCCTATGCTACCGTATCGCGCGCGCTTTCCGGCAGCACGGAAATCGGCGAGGAAACGCGGGAGCGCGTATTGCGCATCTGTCAGGAGATGGGCTATACCGTCAACTATGTGGCGCGCTCCATGGTCATGCAGCACACGCGGCTGCTGGGCCTGATCGTGTCGAACATTGACAACCCGTTTATGAGCGAGCTTGCCTACCATATCGAGCTGCGCGCGCGTGAGCGCGGATACAATTTAATGTTGTGTAATTCTCTGCACGATCTGGAGCAGGAAAAGCAGGTGTTCGAACTGCTGATGGGTCGTCAGGTGGACGGCGTGATTCTGTTGCCGTCGTTTACGGAAAGTTATCAGAATCTCAAGCCGCTCCTGAACAAGGTCCCCACCGTGTTCATGAGCGAGAACCTGCGCGATCTGCCGGAGAGTTACGTCGCAGTGGACAATGCGCGCGGCGTCCGGATCGGCACGGAATACCTGTACGGCCTCGGACATAGGAATATCCTGTATTTTGGCCGCCGCAAGGGCAGCATGACGCACCAGCTCCGCGCGGAGGGATATCTGGAAACGTGCCGGGAGCTCGGCATAGAAGCTTCCTTTTATAACAGCACCTACTCTTCGAGCTCCATTGAATACGGCTATCAGATGGCCAAGCACCTGTTTTCCAAGCCGTTGCGGCACACCGCCATCTTTGCGGCGGCGGACTCCATTGCGCTGGGCGTGCTCGGCGCGGCGGAGGAGGCGGGCATCCGGGTGCCGGAGGACCTGTCGGTGATCGGCTTTGATAACATCACCTACGCCGGCCTGCCCAAGATCAACCTGACCACGATCGAACAGCCGAAGCGGACGATGGCGTCCATAGCGGTGGACGTGCTGCTGGAGAAGATCAACGACCCGGCTTCCGGCTATTCGCACAGGATTCTGACGCCGCAACTCGTCGAGCGCAGCTCCTGCCGCGCCATTCCATAAGGCCGACCAACCACGGAGGCAAGCCATGTACCGGTACGACATCCACGTGCACACGAAGGAAACCAGCCATTGCGGCCATGTCCCGGCGGCAGATATGGTGGCGACTTACCATGCGCTCGGATATGCGGGCCTGTGCGTCACGGACCATCTGCACGAGCAGTATCTGTCCCACCTCGATTGCCGGGACGACTGGCAGGCCTGTGTCACACAGTATTTGGCGGGCTACCGGGCGGCCAAACGCGCGGGCGACGCCGTTGGGCTGGATGTGATTCTCGGCGTGGAATTGCGTTTTCCGGAGAATGACAGCGACTATCTCATCTACGGCGTGGACGAGGCATGGCTGCGCGCCAACCCCTACATCTGCCGCATGGATCATGCCTCCTTCTTCAAAGCCTATGGCGACAGCGTTCTCATCATTCACGCGCACCCGTTCCGTAATTGCGACGTCGTGTTCAGCGACAGCATCCACGGCCTTGAGGTCGCCAACTGCAATCCGCGCCATGACAGCCGCAACGATCTTGCGCTGGCGCTGGCGGCAGCACATCCGTCGATGTACCGGCTTTGCGGTTCGGATGCGCACCGCCCGGGGGATGAGGGGCGCTCCGCCGTGGAGTTTGAGGTGCGCGTGCGCGATTCGTTCGCGCTCAAAGCGGCCATCGAATCCCGCCGGTACCGGTTGTGGTGCCCGACTTTCCAGAATATTATTGAAAAAAGCGAGGCGATTGGATGCGGTACGACACTTTGATCATCGGCCAGGTGTGCCTGGATCGCAATACGGATTTTGACGGCACATACATGGAGACGTACGGCGGCGCGGTCCTGTTTTCGGGGCATGCGGCCGCGGCGCTCGGCAACCGCGTGGCGGTGTTGCCAAAGCGTAACGCGGCTTCGATCGATCTGTCCGAGGCGTTCGGGCCGGATTCCGGCGTGCACGTATTCGGGCTCGATTCGGCCGAGAGCACGCGCATGGAGAACACTTATTTTACGGCGGACCGGGAGCGGCGCATCTCGCGCTGCACCGCCTGCATTGATCCGTACCGGCCGGAAGAGCTGCCGGATGTGGAGAGCAGCATCTATCATATCGCGGGCCTGGTGCGCGGGGATATCGGCAACGACATGATCGCGGCCTGTTCGGCGCGCGGCATGGCGGCGGTGGACGTGCAGTGCATGCTGCGCTGCGTGGAGCCGGACGGGGCAATGGTCTTCCGCGACTGGCCGGAAAAGCGCGAAATGCTCCCGTATATTCGCTTTTTGAAGACGGATGCGGCAGAGGCCGAGGTGCTCACCGGCCTGACCGACCGCGCGGCGGCGGCCCGCCTGCTGTGCGAATGGGGGGCGCAGGAGGTCGTGATCACACACAATACCGAGGTGCTCGCCTGCGACGGCCGGAACATCTATACGCAGCCGTTGCGCCCCCGTTCGCTCAGCGGGCGCACGGGCCGCGGGGACACCTGCTTTGCCGGATACGTCACGGAGCGGCTGCGGGAGGATATCCCGACCGCCCTGCTGTATGCTGCGGCGCTGACCAGTCTCAAGATGGAGACACCCGGGCCGTTCGCCGGTACGCGGGAGGACGTTGAGGCCTACATCAGCCGTTTCTATACATGCTGACGGCGCCGCCCGTGGATGCACGCGCCTGCGCGTTGCGTGGATGAGACAGGAAGGAGAGTACGCAGTTTGGAAGCTTTCGAGTACTTTGACCAGCTGGGTCTGCTGGAGCTTGACGAACTGACCGTTGCCGTCAGGCTGCTGTTGGCGGTCGTCTGCAGCGGCGTGCTCGGCCTCGAGCGCACGCGCAAGCGCCGTCCTGCCGGGCTGCGCACCTATATGCTGGTGTGCATCGGCGCGGCGGTCGTCATGATGACGGCACAGTTCATGACGAGCTATTTTGATTTCCAAAAGGCCGATCCCGGCCGCATGCCGGCGCAGGTCGTCTGCGGCATCGGCTTTCTCGGCGCGGGCACGATCATGGTCACGCGCTATTACCGCGTCAAGGGCCTCACGACGGCCGCCGGCCTCTGGGTCGCCGCCTGCATGGGCCTTGCCATCGGCATTGGCTTCTATTTCGGCGCAATCCTCACCTGCCTGATGCTGCTCGCCGTCATGACCTTTGCCGATCGATTTGAAAATTCATTTACAAGGCGTCTGCGCCGGATGCATCTGTATATCATCTTTCGAGATCTGGCGGGGCTTAAACCATTCCTGGAAGGGCTGCGGCAGGCGGGCATGGAGATTTCCGATCTGGAGACCTCCAAATCGGACAACAAGCAGGGCATCGGCCTGTTCTGCTTGGTGAAGTTTCCGGCTTCGGTTTCGCGGCGGCAGGCGTTTGCGCTTGTGGAAAACACGGACGGCGTGTTGTTTGTGGAGGAAGTTGACGACTGATCCGGCCGGCTGACGGCCGTACTGAACGGGCGGGGGGCGCGCAATTCCGGGGCAGGATCGAAAGCGCAAACGTGTGCGCTGGTATGGCCGGTCCGCCGGCGTCAAGGGGGCGGCGCGGCCCGAAGGACATACGACCACGCAGGAAATTGATAAGGAGGAAATTCTATGATCAGGGCAGTAATGTTCGATATGGGTGGCACGCTGGAAGACCTGTATTCCGACGTGGAGAACGAGCGCAGAACGTCGCACGAGCTGTACCGCATCCTGCAGGAGCACGGGATCGAGGTGCCGTATGATGAGGCGGCGCTCTGGGAGAAGGTGTATCCGCAGGTGCTCGAGTACAAGGCCGAATCGGAGCGGACGCAGATGGAGCTAAAGCCCGAGGAAATCTGGCCGGATTACGGCTTCCGTGGCATTCCCGTAGACCGGGAAAAGCTCATCGCCGCGAGCGAAGAGATCGCGCACATGTGGGAAGTCACCTATTTCAACCGTTCGCTTCGCAAAAATGCGGCGCGCATGCTCAAGGGGCTTAAGGAACTGGGCATGTATGTGGCGGCGGTCAGCAACACGGCGAGCTTGTTCCAGGTGTTCGACACGCTTGAGCAGTACGGTGTGCGCCAGTATTTCGACGATATCACGCTTTCGAGCATCGTCGGTTACCGCAAGCCGCACCCGAACATCTTCCGCATCGCCATGTGTCAGGCGCGCCTGACGCCGGAGGAGTGCGCGTTCGTGGGCGATACCGTTTCGCGCGATGTGATCGGTCCCCGCCGCGTGGGTTTTGGACTCGTGTTCAAGATCGGCTCGTTTCTCACACCGCTCAAGGACATCGGCAATTACGACGGCTTTGCCCCGGATTACGAGGTAGAGGACATCTATGACGTCTATACGATTCTCAAGCGGCTGCAGAGCGAAGAAAAGGACGGGAAGGCCGCCGTCAAGGCGCCTCCGGTGCGTCCGTTCATGTAAAGGAAATGTAAAACCGGCGTAAAATGTTTGTAAAAATCATCTTGACAAGAATTACCGTCATGCGGTATACTTACAATACGCAAACGTTTACGACACCATTCCTGTGACTTCCCCGCGTGTGCGGATCCACCAGGCGGCACGCCCGCATCGATTCCTTTCACTACACCATCTGGGCAGGAGGCCCAAATCCGCCGGCTGATGCGGCGGGATTCTGCGTTTACAAGAGCCGGGCGGGTGCATCCCGCCATAGCGCCCCCGAGGATGGAGCGGACGCATGCTGTAATCAATCTAACTGCAACTGTTGTGACAGATCGGAACTTATTTGGATTGGAGTGATATCATGTCGAGTAGAAGAACCCCTGTACGTAAATCGGTCAGGTGGAAAAGGCTGAAGAACCAGTTCCTGAACGTGGTGGGGAACCCGTTCAACATGGTTGTGTTTTTCAGCCTCTTGATCCTGTTCTGCCTGATCATCATCCCGCTGCTCACCATGATCGGCAACACGTTCATGGTGGCAAAGGCGGAGCTGCGCAACCTTCCGGATGCTGAGATCGGCGACTTCACGCTGTTCTATTGGAAGTATCTGCTGGCAAGCCCGCTGACGGAGACGATCCTCTGGGAGCCGTTCCTGCATTCGCTGACGCTCGGCTTCTTCGTCACGGTCATTTCGGTGCCGCTCGGCGCGGTCATGGCGTGGCTGATGGTCCGCACGGATATTCCGGGCAAGAAACTGCTCGGCATGCTCATCATCATCCCTTACATGATTCCGTCCTGGTGCAAGGCGCTGTCGTGGCTGTCGGTGTTCCGGAACAGTACATCGGGCAGCTTGGGCCTGCTAACCGGTATGGGCATCAACATACCGGACTGGCTGGCCTATGGACCGTTCGCCATCATCTGCGTCATGACGATGCACTATTACGCGTTCGCATACATCATGGTCTCCGGCTCGCTTCGCTCGGTCAACTCCGAGCTGGAGGAGATGGGAGAGATTCAGGGTGCAAACAAAGTGCAGATCCTCAAGAGCATCACGCTGCCGCTCGTGTTGCCGTCCATCCTCTCCGCGGCGATCATGACCATTTCCAAGTCGCTGGGCTCCTACGGCGTGGCGGCCAACCTCGGCAACCGCATCAGCTACTACGTGCTGGCAACGCGCATGGAGTCGTTCATCTCCGATAGCCCCAAGGGCGTCGGCTATGCGATGAGCATTATCATGATCCTGCTGGCGTCGGGCACGATCTTCGCCAACCAGCGCATGATCGGCGTGCGCAAATCCTATGCGACCATCGGCGGCAAGGGCACGCGCAGCAACCTCATGCACATCGGTAAGGTGAAGTATGCGCTGCTCATCTTCCTCGCGGTCTTCCTGTTTGTGGCCATGGTCATGCCGACGTTCGTGCTGGTCATGGAGAGCTTCCAGATCCGCACCGGCGCCGGGTACGGCCTTGACAACCTGACGTTGTACGCGTGGATCGGAGAGCTCGAAAACGCACCTCTGGAATCGTACCCGTACGACGGTATCTTCCGCAACCCCGAGTTCCTGAGGGCGCTGGGCAACACGGTGAAACTTTCGATCATAGCGTCCATCCTCACGGCCGTGTGCGGCCAGTTCCTGGGCTACATCTCCACCCGCGGCCGCGGCAAGTGGTACGGCCGTGCGACGGAGCAGATGGTGTTCATCCCGTACCTGATGCCCGGCGTGGCGTTCTCGGCGATCTACTTCGCCATGTTCAGTCAGCCAAGACTCGGCGGCCTGATCCCATCGCTGTACGGGACGTTTACCCTGATCGTGCTGGTATCGGTGGTCAAGCACTTCCCATTTGCAAGCCGCTCCGGTTCCGCGAACATGATGCAGATCAGCGTGGAGCTGGAAGAAGCGGCGGATATTGCAGGCGCCAGCTTCTGGCGGCGCATCGGGAGCATCATCATCCCGCTGGCCAAAAACGGTTTCATCTCGGGCTTCATGCTGGTGTTCATCAGTATCGCCAAGGAGCTGGACCTGATCGCCATCCTGATGACGCCGGCGAACTACACGCTCTCGTTCCTGTCCTTCGAGTATTCCAAGAGCCTGATGCCGCAATGCGCGGACGCCATTGCGATCTGCATTCTCCTGTTCATCCTGATCTGCTACCGCATAGCAAACATTTTCGGTGCAGACATCGGCAAGAGCTGGGGTTGATGACCGGGTGGCCGGTAATTCATAACTGTTGTTGTTAAAGGGAGGCAAATTGCAATGAGTAAAATTGTGTTGGAGCATATCGACAAATTCTACGGTGAGAACCATGTCCTGCGGGATATCAACCTCACCATCGAGGACGGCGACTTCATGACGCTCCTCGGGCCGTCCGGCTGCGGCAAGACCACGACGCTGCGCGTTATCTCCGGCCTGGAGAAGCCGCAAAACGGCGTGATGACCATGGACGACCATACGATCATCGACGCGGAGACCGCCTTCTACGAGGCGCCGAGCAAGCGCGGCCTGAACCTTGTGTTCCAGAGCTACGCCCTCTGGCCGCACATGACCGCGTTCGAGAACGTGGCGTTCGGCCTGAAGATCAAGAAAATGCACAAGAAGGACATCGAGGAGAAGGTCATGAACGCGCTCAAGATCATGCGCATCGAGGAGTATCGTGACCGTTACCCCAACGAGCTCTCCGGCGGCCAGCAGCAGCGCGTGGCAATCGCCCGCGCGATTGCGACCAGCCCGAAGCTCCTGCTGCTCGACGAGCCGCTGTCCAACCTTGACGCGCGCCTGCGTATCGACATGCGCGCCGAGCTCAAGCGTCTGCACAAGGAGACCGGCACGACGATCATCTACGTGACGCACGATCAGGTCGAGGCGCTCACCATGTCCACCAAGATCGCCCTGTTCAAGGAGGGCGAGATCGCGCAGGTGGACACGCCGCTCGGCCTGTACACCAACCCGATCGACCTGACGGCCGCGGACTTCATCGGCAATCCGCGCATCAACTTCGTCGATGGCGTCGCCCGCTTCGACGGCAACGAGCTGGTTGTCAACAGCGACCTTGGCAAGCATGTATTCCCCAAGCGGGATGTCAAGCTGGACGAGGAGATCCCGCTGAACGAGGACTTCGAGTGCGTGCTGGGCATCCGCCCCGAGCTGGTCGAACTCGAGACCGAGCCGCACGATCACCCCTACATGGTCGAAGCGAACGTGTATGCGAGCCAGCCGGCGGGCAGCGAAACGCTGATTTCGCTGACGGTCGGCAAGTCGGAGTTCCTAGCCATCCAGCTTGGTCTTGCCGATTACGAGATGAACCAGAAGGTCTATGCCGTGCTGCATCCGGAACGCATGAACGTGTACAACAAGAAGACCGAGCGCCTGATCAAATACGCCTACGCGGCGGAGCGGCGCTGATGGACGATACCGGCATATTGCGCCCATTTGCCAAGTATATAGGACAAGGGGGAGCGCCGCGCGTGGGCGCGGCGCTCCCCGGCAAGAACCAAGCGACAATCAGATTTTAAGGAGGAATGAGACGTGAAGACCAAACGCTTGCTCGCCTGCCTGCTTGCGCTACTGCTCGCGTTCGCGGTATTTGCCGTAGGATGCAACGGGAATCAGGACGGCAACAACGGCGACGTATCGGACGATCCGTCGTCGGACGGGTCGGGGAATGAGGACGTGGAATCCACGGGCCCCGACTATGACAACATGACCATGGAAGAACTCTACGAGCTCGCACTGCAGGAGACGGGAAAGATTACGATCTACTCGACCACCGCCGACGTGCAGGCCGCTTCCAAGAAGTTCATTCGCGCCTATCCCGATCTGGCCGACCGCGTGGAGTACATCGAGTCCGACACCGCGACCGTTGCCGACCGCATCGAGACCGAGCACGACTCCGGGAACCTCAACGCCGACATCCTGATCGTGAAGGACAACAGCGGCGAGATCTACCACGAGCTCGTGCAGTACGACTATCTCGAGTCCTACTATCCGGCCGCCGCCTGCGAACACATCGATGCGGATCTGCTCAAGTACGGCATGCCGCTGTTCGCCACGTACAGCCCCTGGTATTACAATACCGAAATGTTCCCGGACGGCTGCCCGATCAACACCTGGTGGGATATTGTGGAGGGCTACAATGTTGATACGAAGTCCTTCATCGACGCCAACGGCAACGATACGCAGTACTGGACGGTTTACACCAAGGACATCACCTCCGCCTCCTACGCCGCACTCTGGGCGCAGGTCATTGTGGACGGCGACCTGATGGCCGAGCAGTACGAGAAGGAGTTTGGCGAGCCGCTCGAGTACACCTATCATGAGAAACTCCAGAACGTGCCCGGCATGATGGAGTTCCCGGAGAACAACGGCGGCGTTGAGCTGTTCTGGCGCTTTACGCAGATGAAGATCACCGAGCTGGATGACGGCGATCAGGTGGTCAACGCGGTTGACGAGTCCCTGAACGGACCGACGATCGGTCTCTGCTCCGGCAGCAAGCTCGACAACGTCAACAGCGGCGCGATGATCAACTGGGTCACCGGCCTTGAGCCGTACACCGCGTTCCTCGCCTGCAACTACGCCTATGTGGTCAGCGGCTGTGACAATCCGGCCGGCTCCCGCCTGTTCATCTACTACATGATCGGCGGTCCCGACGGTCAGAGCGGCTGCTATTCCGAAGCGTTTAACGGCATCGGCAAATGGTCGGTACGCGACGACGTGCTCTTTGACAAGACGCCCTACACCGTTGAGGAAGTCATTCTGAAGAGTCCCGACTTCGTGGAGATCTATCAGTTCTATCCGAACGTCAAGGCATACTGGATCCAGTGGAGAGGTCTCGCGCCGTCCACCTGATGACCAATCGCGCCGGGTGCGCATGATGTACCATGGGGGATTCCTTCCGCCGCGGGCCGCGAACAGCGGCCTGCGGCGGGGTGTTTGCCGGAGGCAAAGAAATGGATAAGAAAAAGGGCGAATCAAAACTCCGGAAAAAACTTGACAGCTTCTGGATGGCGTTGTTCCTCACGCCGGAGGGAAGGCCAAAGAGCGCAATGCTGCTGTATGCGTTTTGCATGAGCGTCCTGTTCATCGTGATCTATGGCGTATGCTACTACTTCCTCATCGATGTGCTGGAACGGATGTTTGCGAACTACTCCGTTGGCGTGCGAAACCTGACGCAGGCGATCGTGCCGGGCGTCGTCGGCAGCGCGATCTGCGGCAGTACCTACTTTCTCCAGCGCAAGGAGAAGCGCATCATCCCGGTTGCCTATCTCTGCCTGTGGGTCTATGCCGTGGTCATCGTGATCATGGCGGCCCTGCTAGGCGAAGCGGTCGATTTTCAGGTGTTCATGTATTTCTTCGCCATGCTCGTCCCCACCGGTCTCATCACGGGTTCGGCCTATGTGTTCACCCTCTACAGGAAGCATCGGCGCGCCGAGCAAGCGCTTGCAGAACCGCAGGGCGGACATGCTGCGCGTTGATTTTATCAACGTCGGCGACGGCGATTCCATCCTTGTTCGCTACCGGCCTCCGGGCGCTCGCAAACGTTCCGAAGAGTATGTCATGCTTGTGGACTGCGGCCGCCCGGCGGTAGCGCATTCGGGGGACTCCCGCCGCATGGAGGCGTCGGCCTATCTGTCCCGGGCGGGGATCGACCACATCGATCTGCTGCTGCTGACGCATCTGCATTTTGACCACATCGGCGGCGCGCCCGCAATTCTGCGGCGCTTCCCGGTACGCGCTCTGCTCGCGGGGTACTATCCGCCGCCGGCAGCGCGGCGGGTGGTTCCACCAGTAGAGGGACAGAAGACCATCACCGGCCTGTATGGCGCGCTCAACCTGTTCGCGGACATCGTGTCGCAGGCGGAACAGCAGGGCGCTTCCCGGTTGACCGCCCTGCCGGTATCGTTTGCGCCGGCGCCGGGACTTGAGGTGACCGTGCATCGACCCGTGCCGTTGCTTTCGCTGCAGCAGCAGGCGCTGTTCGACCGCATCTATCACGGCCTGCCCTGCACCGAGACGGAGCTGTACGAGGCGTCCAAGGGGCGCAACTGTACCAGCCTGATCGTTCGCCTGTGCTATGCCGGCGTATCCGTACTTCTGACGGGCGATGCATATGCAGCGTGCTGGGAGGACGCAGAGGAAGCGCCGTGCGATATCCTGAAGCTGCCGCATCACGGGGATGCGAAATCCATGACCGAGCCGCTGCTGCGGCGCCTGTCGCCGCGCTATGCGGTTATCTCCTGCCAGAACGACTCGCCAAAGCGCAAGGAGCGCCCGGCGGGCGCCGTGACGGAATTGCTTTTGCGGCATGTGCCGCACGTCCTCTGCACGGAAAACCGTCCGATGCCGGGGCTGCGCGCCGCATCGCACGATGCGGTGCGGTTTGTAGTCGATGCGCACGGACACATCCGCTGCCCGGAGGCGCGACAACTGCGGCCCGGCGGTGTGCCGCCCACCGCATCCTTTCCGATCTGCTGCCGAACGGCAGATGGAATACACCCAAAGGAGCCATCAGCAAAAAAAAGAAACAGGAGGGAACCATTGTGAAAAAACTGCTTTCCATCATGCTGATACTTGTCCTGGCCCTGTCCCTGATTGCGTGCCAGAACGAAACCAACCCGCCCGCGGACGAGCCCGACAACGAGCCGGTGGCCGCTACGGAGGCACCCGAAGATGTCGAGGAACCCGTAACCGAGCCCACCGAGGAGCCCGTGGAAGAGGAGCCGGTCGTCGAAGTGACCTATGTGCCCCTTGCGCTCGACTTCAAGAACAAGACCGGCAAGACCATCAGCGGCCTGTACCTGTACCCCACCGGGGCGGAGGACAAGGGCAACAGCATCTGCGTGGCCGAGTGGATCGATCAGGACAGCGATGCCAACGAGGATGATCCCGAGCTGCGCATCTATGAGTTCTACGCCTACATCGTACGCCCCGCGGCGGAGACCTACGACATCTTCGTGGAGTTTGCCGACGGTGAGACGGCGACCTGGGAAGGCCTGACCATCAGCAACAACGATAAGCTGTCGCTGAAGAACGGCGCCGATCCGAGCACCTGGGAGCAGGAGCCCGTGGAGGATGCGGAAGACCTCGAGCCGATGGCCGCTCTCGTGGCTGCCGGCAAGACGACCGACAACTACTATCCCGGCTATGAGATGCTCGGCCTTGAGCTCAAGAACAAGACCGGCAAGAGCATTTCCGAGTTCTACATCTACGAGACCGGCGCCACCGAGAAGTACAACAACATGGTGGAGTATCTCGTGGACGAGGAGGGCAACCCCGTCGAACTGTGGCTCAGCGGCAAGGGCGGGCTGTATACGTTCGGCTTCTTCATCCGTCCGCGCGCGGAGAGCTACGAGGTCTATGTGGTCTATGAGGACGGCACGGACATGACCGTTCCCGACATCGACCTGTTCACGCCCAACGCCGACGGCTTTGCCAGCAACGAGATCTCCATGAAGGACGCGGAGGACCCGGACCTGACCGAAGTCTCCTATGACGACGGCGATCCCGAGCCGCTGCAGTACATCAAGGATAACCTGGCCCTGGGCATCCCGCAGGATCAGTGGTATCCGGCCTATTGATCGGCCTGAACGATCTTTGCACATGGAGTGGGCCGGGGCATATGCCCCGGCCCGCTTTTATTCCGCAAAAGGCGCCATGCCAGGGAACGGCGCGGCGGACTTGCGGCCTGGCGGCGGTCCCATAGCAACAGAAAGCGAATGCCTTCGGATGATTGAGGGCTGCAGGACCACGGGCAAAGTGCGGGGGGGCGCCACCGGCCCCATCCGGCGCGCCGCCCATGTTGCCGGCAGGCCGAAAATTTGTTAAAATAACTCTTAATGGAAACTTATGGCTGCGCGGCATGCCTGCGAGCCGGCTGCGCTGCGCCGGGGAGGAGAAGGGGGCGTTTCGGAAAAGTATGAAACCTGCCCTGCAAAAACATTTGTATAACGGGCTTGCTGCGCTGGTGGCGCTTGCCCTGTCGTTCTGTCCGTCGGCCGCAATGGCGGAGGAAGGGGACGAGGAACAGCCGGAACCGGCGCAGGCGATGCTGGAGGACGGCGATCTGGAGCGACGGGTGTTCGCCAAGGGCTGTGTGCTCATCGATGCAAGCGACCCGGAAACGCTCCTCTATGCGAAGAACCCGGACGAGCCCATCATCCCGGCGAGCACGACCAAAATCATGACCTGTATCCTGGCGCTGGAAATGGTTGAGGATCTCAACAGCGTCGTCGCCGTACCAGACGAGGCCGCCAGCCTGCACAAGAGCAATTCGCTCATGGGACTCAGACGCGGTGAATCGCTGCCCATGATCGACCTGCTGTACGGGCTGATGTTGCCGTCCGGCAACGACGCCGCCATTTCCATTGCATGCTATCTGGCCGGCGACGTGGAGAGCTTTGCGGCATTGATGAACGAGAAGGCTGCGGAGCTCGGCATGGCTGATACCAGCTTTGCCACGCCGAGCGGCGTGTATCGGAGGGGCTTTACCTCCACGGCGCATGATATGGCCAGGCTGACCGCCTATGCGATGCAGAACGAGATGTTCCGCAAGATCGTTTCAACGGTCAACTATACCGTCTTGGGCAACGATGTGCGCAGGCAGGATCTGCATCTGGTCAATTCCAACCGGCTCATCTCGGACCCGGAGACCTCGTCGATCTATTATGAATACGCCATCGGCGCGAAAACGGGCGCCACCACCGTCGGCGGGAAGTGCCTGGTCGCGGTTGCGGAGAAGGATGGGGTCATGCTGATTGCTTCTTTGATGGGCGCGATCGACGAGTCGGGGGATATGGGATGGCTTGCCCGCCGCTGCTTTATCGACGCCAAGGGACTTTTTGAAAAAGCGTATGAACGCCTGTATGCTTTCGCCGATGCAGAGACGTTGGGCTGTGCGCAGATCCGGCTGGATGTTTGCGCGGAGAACCCCCGCCTGACCGACGAGCAGGACGGCCGCTTTGCGCTGACGGCGGACCTTTCCGGGCAAACGGCTTATCTGCGCAAAACGGACATCGAGGCCATTTGCGGCGGCGAGGCCCTGCTCACGGTTGAACCCTCGCTGTACGAGGCGCAGATCGTAGCGCCCATTGCGGAAGGAGAGGCGCTGGGTACGGTTCAGGTATCGCTGCGCGGTCGGGTGCTCTTTTCCGCGCCGTTGCTGGCGTCGCGCGCGGTTGCGGCGTATGACCCTGCCGACGAACCGGCGCCTGCGCCGACCGTTATGCCGGAAACGCCTGCGGCGGAGACGGAAGCCGCCGATCTGAATCCCGCGGATATTTGGCTCTGTGCCGTGACAGCCGTCGTTCTTGCGGCGCTGGGCGTCGCCTTGTATGTGCGCCGCCGCAGGCGGGGAGCCTGATGCGGGCGGGCTCGGCCGGCAGCGGATTTCCGCGCCTCTTTTGATGCTGCTGCACATCGATTTTCTGCCGGTCCTGCGGCGCTGGGCGTCGCGTTGTACTTGCGCCGCTGCAGACGGGGAGCCTGATGCGGGCCGGTTCGGCCGGCAGCGGATTTCCCCGTCTCTTTTGATGCCGTTGCACATCGATTTTCTGCCGGCCATTCCGCCATTGCCGCCCGCCGCCCAAACCGGCGGGCGTTTGCGTTTTATGCAACCGGTGGTTGCCGCAAATTGCTTGACAGGCGTTGCGGCGCCGCTATAAGCTGAATGCGAGGTGATGCAAATGGTTCCGTGTGAAGGCGCGTCTCTGGCGGAAAGGATTCGGGCGCAGCGCATTCGCTGCGGATTGACGCAGGAGCGGTTGGCGGAAATCGTCGGCGTGAGCCGGCAGGCCGTGACCAAGTGGGAAACCGGGGTGGCGGCGCCGGGCACGGAAAACCTGTTCCGGCTGGCCGGGGCGCTGGGCACGACGGTCGACCTGCTGTTGCCGCAGGACGAGACGGCCGGGACGCCCGACGGGCAGCCCCTTGCGCCGTGCCGGATGGAGGCGGCGGAGAAGCGGGCGGCGCGCCTGGCGGCCGGGAAGCGACGCGCCTGCATGGCGCTCGCGGTTGCGGGCGTATATCTGCTCGCTTTCGTCACGGGCAATCTGCTGTGCGCCCGGCCGGAGTCCGCCAGTCTGCTGGGGCTGCTGCTCGGGCGGGGCGCAGAACGCCCCTATCTGTTCGGGTGGCTGCTCGGCAGCGGCCTGTACTGGATCGCAATGGCGATGACGGCAGGCCTGTCGCTGCTGGGCGCCTTCCGGCTCTCCTGCTCGGCGCTGGCCGGTTTTCTGCTCGGATGGCTGCTGGGCGAGGCGTTCGGCGCCAATCCGGCCGGCGCGGCGTATGGTTTTGGACATTACGGCTGGGCGATGTGGGGGTGCGTCTTTTTGTTCTCCCTTGCGATGGGGACGGTGCTGGAGCGGCTCGCCCGGCGCGGCATGCCGCTCAGGTCGAAGGGGTTCCTGCTCTGGTGCGCCGCGTTCCTTGGCGGCGCAGCGTTCCTCTGCCTGCTGGTCTTTCTGGGGATGCCGCGCGTCGATCGGCATTAGTCGCCGCGGGCACACGACGCAGGCCGCAACCGGTTTTGAACAGACCCGCTCCAACCAGCGCCCCGCCATGCGACGGGGCGCTGGTTTTCCGCATCCCTGCCGCTCGCCCCACCCGGCCGCCGCAAAGCGCGGTGCGGCGTTGGACGCGCGGCCGGCGGTTCTATCCATGCCATACCCGCATTATACTAATAGCGAACCGCCGCGCTTTTTGCCGGCGGAGGACAGATCATGTCGCGGGAGGGGATCGTTTGGAGGTTTTACGATATGGGAGCAGCGGGCCGATGGTGGAGTATCTGCAGTTGGCGCTGCAGCGCGCCGGGTACGACCCCGGGCGGATCGACGGGCTGTTCGGCCGGCGCACGCAAACGGCGCTGACCCGCTTCCAGCGCGCGAATGCGCTGGCGGCGGATGGCGTAGCCGGGCGGCTGACGTGGGCGCGCCTGTTCCCGTATTTGACGGGCTATACCGTGCATGTGGTGCGTGCGGGCGACACGATGTACGCGCTGGCTGAGCGCTACGGCACGGATGTTGCAGCCATCCGCACGGCCAACCCGCTCGTACAGCCGGAGAATCTGGCCATCGGCTCGCAGCTGGTCGTGCCGCTCGCGTTTCCGGTCGTGTCGTTTGAGGTGCGGTATACCTATGCGCTTGTGTCGCTGGTGCTCGACGGGCTGCTCGCGCGATATCCGTTCCTCACGGCGGAAACGATCGGCAGTTCGGTGCTCGGCCGCGAGCTTACGGCGGTGCGCATCGGCGCCGGGTCGGTCGAGGTGTGCTACAACGCCGCCCACCATGCCAACGAATGGATCACCACGCCGGTGCTGCTGCGCTATCTGGAGGCGTACGCCGCCGCCTATGCGGCGGGCGGGCAGATCGGCGGTTGGGACGCCCGGACGCTGTATGCCCGCGCCTCGCTCTATCTCGTGCCGCTTGTCAACCCGGATGGGGTGGATCTGGTGACGGGGGCGATTTATCCGGAGGACAAAGCGTATGAGCAGGCGCATGCGCTCGCTGCGTTCTATCCGGATATCCCGTTTCCCTCCGGCTGGAAGGCGAACATTGCCGGGACGGATCTCAACCTCGGCTATCCGGCCGGCTGGGAGCAGGCGCGCGCGATCAAGTTCGCGCAGGGGTATACGCGGCCCGGCCCGCGCGACTATGTGGGCAGCGCGCCGCTTGCCGAGCCGGAGAACCGCGCAATGGCGGCGTTTACGCAGGCGCACGGCTTTTCGCTTACGCTTTCGTATCACACGCAGGGCGCCGTGATCTACTGGAAGTATCTCGACTACGAGCCGGCGGGCGGGCGGCGCATCGCGGCGGCCTTTGCCGAGGCGTCCGGCTACGCCGTGGAGGATACGCCGTACGGCTCCGGCTTTGCAGGCTATAAGGACTGGTTCATCCTCGAATTCAACCGCCCGGGCTACACCATCGAAGCCGGGCGGGGGGAGAACCCGCTGCCCCTTGCGCAGTTGCCGGAAATTTATCAGGAAAATGAGGGGATCTTGACGCTGGGGATGGTGCTTTCCTGAAAAATTTGGTATACTCTACCCTATGAAAAGCGAACAGAAAAAATCGTTCGTCCAGGGGGCGGCCATTCTCGGCCTTGCAGGCCTTGTCTGCAAGGTCATCGGCGCGCTGTTCCGCATCCCGCTGTACAATCTGCTCGAGGACGGGATGGCCTATTATGAGGCGGTCTACCCGTACTATTCCTGGCTGCTCGTGGTCAGCTCCGCCGGCATTCCGACGGCGATTTCCCGCATGGTGGCCGAACGCGTGACGATGGGGGATTATGCGGGGGCGCGCCGGGTGTTCCGCAAGGCGCAGGTGCTGTTGCTGGGCATCGGCGTGTGTACGATGCTCATCATGTTTCTGGGCGCCGGGTGGTTCGCTTCGCTCGTGGAGGTGGGCGAGGGCGTGGTGCTCTCGTTTCGCGCGCTGGCGCCGGCGCTGCTGTTCGTGTCCGTCATGTGCGCCTACCGGGGATATCTGCAGGGCCTGCAATGCATGACCGGCACGGCCGTTTCCCAGCTGGTCGAGCAGGTGGTCAAGCTTTGCGCCGGCCTGTTCTTTGCGGCCAGATTGCTCCCTTTCGGGCTCGAATACGCGGCAATGGGCGCGTTGCTGGGCATCTCGCTTTCGGAACTGCTCGCCCTTGCCGTCATCGCGCTGTTCTATGTGCGGAAGCGGCGCATGCTGCCGGCCGAAACGGCGCGCACGCAGGCGCTTGAGGGCGGCGTGATCAAAACGCTGCTCTCCATCGCCATTCCGGTGACCATCGGCGCGTCGATCATGCCCATGACCGGCATCATCGACAGCGTGCTCATCGTCAGCACGCTGCGGGATATCGGCTTTACCGATGCGGAGGCGAACATGCGCTATGTTGCGCTGCGCACCAACGTGACGACCGTCATCAACATGCCGGCGGTGTTGACCACGTCGCTGGCCATGAGCCTCGTTCCAGCGGTCAGCGCAGCCCGGCGGCGGCACAACCTCGGCAGCGTGCGCAGCATCTCGATCACGGCCATCAAGCTGTCCATGATCGTCGGGCTGCCGTGCGCAGCCGGCCTGTTCGTGCTGAGCAGGCAGGTGATCGATTTTCTTTATGATATCACGCCGGACCGGCTGGCCATCGCCGCGTCGCTCATGCGCATTTCCGCCGTCGGCGTGGTGTTCCTGTCGCTCGTGCAGACGCTTACGGGCATCATTCAGGGCCTTGGCAAGCAGCAGGTGCCGGTATTCAATCTGGCGGCGGGCGCGCTGGTCAAGGTCATCCTGATGCTGACGCTCATGCGCAACCCGGATATCAACATCGACGGCGCGGCCATTGCCACGGTCGCCTGCTATGCCGTGGCCGGTGTGCTCGACCTGCTGTATCTGACACGCCTTGCGCGTCTGCGGATTCGCATATGGGAGCTGTTCGGAAAACCGCTGGTGGCGTCGCTTCTGATGGGCGGCGTGACCTATCTGGCGGAAGCGGCGCTTTCAAACATGCTCGGCACCACTTCGCTCAGCACGCTCCTGTCCGTCGGCGTTGGCGTGGTGGTCTATGCGGCGCTCGTGCTGTTGCTGCGCATGTTCAGCCCGGACGACCTGCGGCGCATTCCGGGCGGCGCAAGGCTGAACCGTCTGCTGTATGGCGGGCGGGGCGGCGCCGGCAAGGCGGACTGATCCCGCAAACGGCGTCCGGAGATCTTTTTTACGAGGAGTTTTCAATCATGCAGACCATTTGTATTGCTCCGCTGTCCACGCCGCTGACGGTCACACAGGCCGTCCTGCGGCGCATTGCAACGGCGGACAGGCTCTTCCTGCTCAGCGCGCGCCATCCCTGCGCCAAACCGGTTCTCGAGGCCGGCGTGCCGTTTACGGCGCTTGACGATCTGTTTGAGACGGCGGCGGATTTTGATGCGCTTGCAGCGTCGGTCGCCGCTCGCTTGCTTGCGGCCGGGGATTGCACGCTTGCCGTGACTGGCGCGCCGGATGCGCTGCTCGGCGCGATGGCCCGTGCGGCGGCCGGACGCGCCGAGCTGGACGTGCTGCCCGGCGTGCCGCTGGGCGCCGCCGCATTTCCCCGGAGCGTATCGGCCAGGCGCCTCTGCGCCAACGACCTGCCGGAGCGCCTCGACCCGGCGGAGGAGTTGCTGCTCGAGGAGCTGGACTCCCGCCTGCTTGCCGGCGAGGCGAAGCTCCGCCTGCTGGAATATTACCCGAACGACTGGGAGATCTGTTTGGCCGACATGGAGCCGGACGGCACGTTCCTGACGCGCGCCGTGCCGCTGGCGGAGCTGGACCGGCAGAAGCATTACGGCCCGACGACCGTGGCGCGCGTGCCGGGCGCGCCGTTCGAGCGACTGGAACGGTTCGGATTTGACGAGCTGCTCCATGTGCTGCGCCGCCTGCGGGCACCGGGCGGCTGTCCCTGGGACCGGGAGCAGACGCACCAGACGATTAAAGAATCGCTTCTTGAGGAATGCTATGAGGCGATGGACGCCATCGATCGCAACGACGATGCGGACATGGTCGAAGAGCTGGGCGACGTACTCCTGCAGGTTGCGTTTCATGCGCAGATCGCTGCGGAGCAGGGCTGTTTTACGGCGCGCGACGTCACCACCGGGCTCGTACAGAAGCTCGTGTACCGCCATCCGCATGTGTTTTCCAACGGAAAGGCGGACACTTCTGAACAGGTGCTCAGAAATTGGGATGCGCTCAAAAAGGCGGAAAAGCGGCAGACGACGCAGACGGACGTGCTCAGAAGCGTGCCGAAGAACTTCCCGGCGCTGCTGCGCAGCCGCAAGGTGCAAAAGCGCGCGGCGGACGTGGGCTTTGACTGGGCAAACGCCGGCGAGGCATTCTGCAAGATTCGTGAAGAGACGGAGGAACTCGCACAGGCGATGGAGCAGGGGGGGAACGTGGAGGAGGAGCTTGGCGATCTGCTCTTTGCGGTGGTGAACGTGGCACGGCTGCTGCACCTCGAACCGGAGTTCGTGCTCGCTGCCGCTACCGATAAGTTCATCGACCGCTTTGCGCAAATGGAGCGTGCGGCGGCTGCGGGGGGACACCGGCTGGAGGAGCTGCCGCTTTCCGAGCAGGACCGCCTCTGGAATGAGGTCAAGAAAGGCATTTTTGCCGGAAAATCGTGAGTTTTTTCAAAAAAGGCTTGCCATTGCCGGGCAAGGCTGATACAATAAGCAACGGCAAAAAAACTATGGAGGTTAAATACATGAATAAAACTGAACTCGTTGCGAATGTTGCCGAGAAAAGCGCCCTTTCCAAGAAGGATGCCGAGAAGGCCGTCAACGCCGTTGTCAGCACCATCGAGGAATCTCTGAAGGCTGGCGAAAAGGTTCAGATCGTCGGTTTCGGCGTGTTTGAGGCCAAGTGCCGTCCGGCGCGCAAGGGCCACAATCCGCTCACCGGCAAGGAGATCGACATCCCCGCTTCCAAGGCGCCCACCTTCAAGGCCGGCAAGGCGCTCAAGGACGCGCTCAACTAAGCGCATCCACCGATTGAAATCTGACAGGGGCGGCATTGCCGCCCCTTTGCTTTGCCGGACGGATCGTGAACCCGGCGGTGCGAACGGCTGTAAACCCGTCCGGGTGAACCATGCCCCGGCCGTGCGACCTTGCTGCAGCCGTCGCCCGGCCCTTTTGCCGCACGGACGCTGCCTGCCCGCCCGGCACGCCCATAAACCCGTTCGGCTCACCGAAAAACCCGCGCAACTCGTCTACAACCCACCCCGCGCGCCTACGGGCCGCACCCGCCGGTTGAAGCAGGCTTCCCGCAATTTCCGGCGGGCTTCTCCGGCCATGCGCATGCTGTGGGGTTCCCTCTGCGGCCCGGACGCTGCCTGCCCGCCCGCACGCCCATAAACCCGCGCGACTCGCCCATAAAACCGCCCGGCGCGCCTACGGGCCGCACCCGCCGGTTGAAACAGGCTTCCCGCAATTCCCGGCGAGTTCCCCATTCTCCGCCCGGCGGAGGGCGCCGGGATTGTCGGCTTATGCGCCGTGCCTGGCTGAGCCCGTTTTTCCTCCTGCAAAGTCATGCGCGGGCGCCCCGTGCCGGTTGAACGCGCGCCATGACCCACTGGTACGGCGGATGACGGCCGGGGAAAAGAATGTCTTGCAAAATGCCCGGGAATAGTGTAAGATAGCTGCGGACGCGGAGAGATGGCTGAGCTGGTCTAAGGCGCACGACTGGAAATCGTGTATACGGGGAACCGTATCAAGGGTTCGAATCCCTTTCTCTCCGCCAAAGAAGCACCGTGATTTTGATACAATGCGTATCGAGGCCACGGTGTTTTCTGTCAGGGCCGCGGCCTCTCTTTTTATAAAACAAGCGGACACCAATGGCAGCGGAATCCCTGCTTTGTACTTCCCAGGATAAGGATAATATGATACCATAAATAGACTTGGTTTTCGGGGGATGGATATGAAAAAACAACCGCCATTACTGCCCTATTACTATGCCCTCCTTACGATTGCCTGCACCTTTTTGACAGGTCAGCTCATCCTGTGGCTGATGCCGGACGGCACAAGCGTCTGGGCGTCGGTGCTGTTCATCTTCATGAACCTGCTCCCGATGCTGGTGGCTTTTGTCTTTGTGCGCATCTCCGGCGAGCTGCCCGGAATTGGGGAGATGGTAAAAGCGGCGTTTTTCCCGCGTGAGAGCTGGCGCGCCTATGTCGCCGCCCTGGCGGTGCCGCTCGTCTATTACGGCGTGTCCGTTTTGCTGGGGAATGTGACGTTTACCGGCGCCCCTTTTTCGGCAGCGGTCGCCTATTTCCCCTGGACGCTTTTACAGGGGGGCCTCGAGGAGGTGGGGTGGCGATGGTATTTGCAAACCCATATCACAGTGAAGAAAAGCTTTGCGCTGAAAATGCTTGTCATTTCCGCAATCTGGTTTGTATGGCATATCCCCGTCTACCGTCTGCCGTGGGTCACTGCGGGTTCGACCAATTACCTCGTCTTTTACCTGATGATCCTGGGCAACACCTTTACCCTCGGCGCGGTGAAGGAATTGTCCCGGGGCTCCATCCCGTGCATCCTCGCCCACATGTTGATAGACACGGCGGCGGCCTGCATGCTCGTCGAGAGCGATTTGACGAAAGTGGCCCTGCTTGCCGGCGTGGAAATTGTGCTTTCCGTGATCGTCGTAAACCGATTTGTCGGCAGGCAAAGGCGGCAAAGCCGTGGAGGCGTCCCCCTTGGCGCAGAGTGACCAACTGATGCGCATGGGGTTCGCCCGTATCACAATTCGGACCATTTGCCGGAGATGTTTTGCCGTGCGTCGCGGGGGATTTTTCCCGACCGGCGGCGTGCACCCCGGAAGGGGGCGGACGCGCGGCCACACCTTGCGCCGGCGGACGGTTTTCCAAATCCCATGCGGGGACAATGCGGACATCCCACCGTACGGCCGGTCGTGACGACAGATGTCAAGGCTGTGTTTGGCATACTGCGAACAAAAATGTACGAAAAAGTTTATTTGCTTTACATTATATATAAAAAAGTGTTGCGCGTATGGCATAAATACGATAAAATAAAGTCAAAGATAATGTCGAGCCATATATGTTTTCCCAAAAATCTGTTTCTTCCATGAAACGCGAAATTAGGAGAAGAGAATGCTGATCAAAAGAATGCAATTGATTTGCGACAAGCTGGAGGAAGACGGCAGTGTAGGCATACGTCCACTGAGCGAGGAACTGGGCGTAACGGAAAAAACAATTCGGCAGGACCTGATCAAAATGGAGAACATGGGGCTCTTGGATCGCGTGCGTGGAGGAGCGGTCGCAAAGCGGACCACAAACGGCATCTTTCCCATTAACGATAGAAGGAAGCACCATACGGACGAGAAGAGACGAATCGGGCGTGCCGCCGCGCAGCTCATCAAGGATGGCGACATCGTCATCATCGACAACGGCACGACCACGCAGGCGCTCGTCGAATTCATCAAAAACAAGCGGATTATCGTAATTACCAACGACCTGATCATTGCCAACGCCCTCAAGGATTGTCCGTCGATCACGCTTTATTCGACCGGCGGGAAGCTCCGGAGGGACGCCGACAACTACTCCTTTGTCGGCCAGGATACGATCCATACGATCCAGCAGAAGAATGCCTGCATAGCGTTTATCGGGACCAGCGCCTTCTCTTTTGAACAGGGCCTCATGACGTTTTCCGAGGAGGAGGCGGAGGTGAAGCGCGCCATCATTCACGCCGCCGTCCAGAAGGTCTGCCTTGCGGATTCGACAAAACTCGGCGAAATCGCGCTTGCCTGCTTTGCCGCCATATCGGATATCGACGTATTGATTACGGATACGGGGGCAAATTCAAAAGAACTGGAGAAGCTGGAAAAAGAAGGAGGCATACAGGTGCTCGCCGTTTGACGGCGGGGAAGTCGATATGCTGGGCTGGATATTAAAAGTGGCCGCCCTGGCGGTGCTGGTTGCGGTTTTGCTCTATTTAAGATCATATTATGCGTTTTTGCGGCGCCCGCAAAAGCCGGACGAGAAGGTGCTGCCCGCACGCAGGCGGGAGGCGCAGGCCGACCAGGCGCTTGAAGCCGCGCCGAAGAAAGCGCTGCTGCTGTATCAGGACTCCCGCCACGGCACGCTGGGCAGGATGGCGCAGATCGTAGCGGAGGACATGTGTGCAAACGGGTATGAGGTGACGATGAATCACCCATCCGCAAAGCTGCAATACGATCCCATGGATTACGACCTTCTTGCGTTTGGCTCGCCCGCTTATCTTGGGGCGGCGTCAAAGCTGCTGGCCGATTTTATCAAAGCCAATCCCTTTACACATAAGATGGTGTTTGTGTTTGTTACTGGACTTACGCCGGAGGACAAACGGGAGATTCTCCAGCTGAGAGAAACCATACCCAAGCACAACCGGTTCGTGGGCATCAAGCTCCACAAACGGGACGAAAACAGACTCAAGGAATTTTTGGCGGAAGGAAAGATTTACCAGTAGGTCATGGCGGCGGCGTTCCGCCTTTCCGGACGCACGCAGGTCATGGCGGCGTGCAACCGCGGTAAGGCCATGACGGCGTGCAACCACGGTAAGAGAATGGGCATGCAGGAGGCCGGCAAGCGTAGCGCGTTTGCCGGCCCTCTTTTTCTGTTTGCAGGCGGCATTCATAATTAAAACGAATCTAAAATTCGCCCAATTTTGAAAGAAAGCATCCCTGAAAATGCGGAAATATGGGCATTTTTGTGAAGAAAACAGAAAGATATATACCGATTTATTCTCAAAAAAGACACAATTTAGATTTATTCTCTTGACAACCCCCCATTAATGTGAGAAAATACGAACGTAAACGAACTCAAACGAACGAATCGGAAGTATGCTGCCGTTCATACTCTGCAAATATATAAAGAGAAAAGCGATCGCAGTATTTTGCAGATAATACCCGATGTTCGGGATATCAAGAAAACAAAGGAGTGTCACGTATGGAAAAGAAAAAAGGGTCCTGGAAGTGGCTGGAGAAATTCGGCGCCTGGATCGAAAAGCGCATCGCGCCACCACTGGTAAAGTTTGGAAACCAGCGCCATATGGCGGCCATTCGCTCCGCCTTGATCAGGATTATTCCGCTGATCATCGTTGGCTCGATTCCGTTGATCTTTACCAGCCTTCCGTTTGAAAGCCTTGCGAACTTCTTTGCGCCGGTTGTGCCCGCTCTCAACACGCTCAACGGCATGACGATGGGCTTTATGAGCCTGTACCTCTCGGTCAGCCTTGGCGCCGAGCTGGCAAAGGCTTACAAGATGGAGCCCATCACGGCGGCGATGGTTTCCCTCGCATGCTTCTTGATTACGGCGGCGCCGATCGGCGATGGTGCGATGGCGGTTGCCAACTTTGGCGGCAGCGGCATGTTCACCGTGTTCATCACGACGATTATTGTCGTGGAGTTTATGCGCCTGTGCCGCGACAAGCACATCGGCATCAAGATGCCGGAGCAGGTTCCGGAAACCATTTCCGCTTCCTTCTCCGCGCTGGTCCCGATGGCGATTTTGCTCGTTTTCTTCTGGGTGATCAGTGTTATTCTCAAGTTCGACCTCACGGCGCTGCTGTCCAAGGTCATTTCCCCGTTGATGTCCCTGACGGATACCTGGTATGCGGTTGTCCTTTGCACGTTGTTCCTCACGGCGCTCTGGTTTGTGGGCATCCACGGCGGTTCCTTCACCGTCTGGGGCGTGCTGTACCCGTTCCTTGTGGCTGGTATTGCGGAAAACGCGGCGGCGCGTGCGGCCGGTGAGGAAATGGTCCGCGTGTTCACCGAGCCCTTTGTGTTCAACTGGATTATGGTCGGCGGCGTCGGCTTTACATTGCCGCTCATCGCCATTTTCTGGAAATCCAAGTCGGTACGCCTGCGCGAGGTGACCCGCGTTGAGCTGGCGCCGGGTCTCTTCAACATCAACGAGCCGTTTATGTTCGGTATTCCGATCGTGCTCAACCCGATCCTGCTGATTCCGTTTGTCGGCATCAGTGTATTCGCCGGCCTGTATGGTTATATTCTGACCAGGGTTGGCCTCATCAGCACGACGTTCGTACAGACGCCGTGGTCCATTCCGCCGCTGATCGGGCCGTACCTCTCCACCGGCGGCGACTGGAGAGCCGTTGTGGCGCAGGTTATTCTGATCGTAATCGTCGGCATCATGTGGTACCCGTTTGCCAAGATCTGGGAGAAGAGGTGCATTGCGGAGGAAACCGGCGTAGCAGAGGTAGCCGAGTAACGAACAAGTCCTAAAAGCAGGCATAAATGTACGTATGGGGGAAAGCATAACCCCATACGTACATTTGAATCAAAGAAAGAGGAGAAGGTCAATGCTGCGAGTTGTTATTTTATGCGCGATGGGAATGTCTTCCAGCGTTATTGTCAATGCAGTCCGAAAGTCTGCCGCTGCGCGGGATATGGAAATTGATATCCACTGCCAGCCGTCTTTGAACTTTAAGGATCAGGATTTCAATGCGGTGGACGTTGTGCTGCTTGCGCCGCAGATTCGCGGACAGGCTGCGGATATCAGGGAGTACCTCAAGGGCTACTCCGTGGCGATCGGCGAAATTGGCATGTACGAATACGCGCTGGCGAAGGGGGACGTTGTGCTGGACAACATCCTGAAGCTGGCAGGACAAAAGCAGGGCTGAAGTATCCCTGGAAGTATTAAGGCCATCCGATCAGATCGGATGCAGAACGGAGGTTAGGCGAATGAAAAATGCTTTTACGGAGGAGGCCCTGCTGCAGGGGACAAAACTGCGCGGCTGCCTGGACCGCTACTTTGGCGGCGAGGTGGACGGACTGGCAACGATCCGCGAGATGGCGCAGAGCGGCCGCATCAGCCGGGTCGTCCTGGCGGGAATGGGCAGCTCCTATTATTCTGCCTTTTGCGTCACTGCCTATTTGACCGGCGAGGGCATCCCCACAGTGGCGCTGAATGCGTTCGATGCGGCGCGCTACCAGTGGGAACTGGTTGATGACAAAACCCTCGTCATCGGGATTTCCCAGTCCGGGAAGTCCTGGGAGCTTGCGGATTTCTTCAAAAACCTGGCTGGACGGGCGACGATTGTCGGCATTTGCAACAAGGAGGAAAGCCTGCTGAACCAGAACAGCGACATCCGGCTTCCGATGTTTGCCGACACCGAGGTGTTCTTCGCAAATCGCAGCTTTCTGCACTCCCTGGCCATATTAAACATCGTTGCCCATACGATTGCCGGCGACGATATGGTGGCGCTGAAGGCCGAGCTGTATGGCTTTGTGGACTGGCTGGAGGATTTGATCCGGAACAGGGATGAGAAGATAGCGCCGCTGGCGGCGATGGTCAAGGGATCCGACATGTTCGACATGCTTGCCGACGGACCCTCCATGGCGGCGGCGATGCAGGGCGGCATCATTCTGCGCGAGGGACCCGCTGCAAAGTCCTCGACGATTATGCTGGCCGATTACGCCCATGACTGGATTCTTTCCGTAAATCCGGCCTACACCGAGTTTCTTTGCGTGCCGGAGTTTACCGAAGAGGTCGAGGTGCGCATGTACAACCGAATCATGGAAAAGGGCGGCCGTGCGATTGTGATTACGGAAAACGAGAACGTCAAGCCAAACGATAAAACGGCGGTGTTCATCCACCCCAAATGCCGCGAGAGCCTGGCCTGCCTGTATCAGATTGCCGTGATCAACTTCACCATGGCGTCGATGCTTGGCGAGGGTTGGCACAGATAAGGATGTGTGAGATGGAAAGCACCAAATGCATGAGTGAAGAAGAACTGGAGCTTGTCTGCATGGAGGTGATCTCCAATGCCGGCGAAGGGCGCGCGCACGTCTATACGGCGCTCGACCTTTACCTGGGCGGCGAGCGCGAAAAGGCAAAGAAGGAACTGGAGACGGCGGACGGCTATCTGCAGGCCGCGCATGACGCGCAGTTTACCAAACTGATGGCATATCAGCTCGAAGGCGGGGAAATCAAGTTCCAACTGATTATTCTGCACGCGATGGACCTGCTTATGGTGGCCAGTGCAGAGCGCGACATGCTGAAACATGTGGTTATGGCAAGTATAAAGGAGTGAATTCCCGATGATTATTGATATTCACAATATAATTGGTCATCATAAGTATAAACCATTCGTATCGGCCGAATCCCTGATTGCACAGATGGATCAGGCCGGCGTGGACAAAGCGGTGGTCTTCTGCTACGCCGAAAGCATGGACAACGCCTATGTCGAAGCATCGATGAAGCGCTATCCGGAGCGCCTTATCGGCCTGTATACGGTTAACCCGTGGGCGGAGAACTGCGAGGCGGATCTGGAAGATGCGATCAGCAACCGCGGCTTCCGGGGACTGCGACTGGACCCCGTCCGCCATGGGTACGCATTGAACGAACATCAGATCGTATATCCCCTCATCGACGTTTGCCAGAAACTCCATGTCCCCGTCTGGTGTTATGGCGCGGCGGACGTCTTCTCCACGCCCATTCTGTTTGCGCCGATTGCGGAGAGGTATCCGGATGTCGACATCATTTTGGGCGCCATGGGCTTCACCTATGACGCCTCTTCGGCGGCCGGGGTTGCGCAGCGGTTCAAAAACGTCTATCTGGACACGTCCGGCTGCATGACTTCCAATGTCCAGCGCGCGCTCAAGAACGCCGGGCCAAGAAACACCGTGATGGGCACGGCGACGCCTGAATGGGGTTATTTCGAGCTGGAGATAAAAAAGATTCAGCAGTCCTCTGCCGATGCGGAGACGGTCGCTCTGATGATGGGCGGCAATGCGGCGCGGATCTTTCATGTGGAAGAGAGGTAACAGGCAATGAAGATTATTGATATGCTGTCGCACATTGGAAAGCGCAAGGGCAGCGTCTGCTATGTGCAGGAGGTCCTCGACATGATGGAGGCTTCCGGCGTGGACCAGGGCATGATCTGCTCGCAGCTGGAAACCATTGACAACGAGTACATTTTCGATTGCTGCCAGAAGTATCCGGACAAGGTGTTTGGCTTTTCGGTCATCAACCCCTGGGATATTGATGGCGAGGCGGAGCTGGAAAAGTGCCTGCGCGATTACAAGTTCTATGGCGTCAAGCTCAATGCCATTCGCTTTGGCTACTCGGCCGACCGCCACAGCGTCGTCGATCCGTTCTTTGATCTGTGCCGGTCCTATGGCAAAATGGCGGTTGTACACAATATGGCCGACCTGTTTTCCATTCCCGACAAGTGGGGCGAGATAGCGCGCGTTTATCCGGAAGTCCCGATCCTGCTCTACCACATGGGCGTGCCATACATGGTGGACAGCGCAATCGAACTGGCGCGCAAATATGACAATATTTATCTGGGAAGCGCCTGCTCGTTTGCACCTGCGATCAAGAAAGCCTACGAAACCGTGGGCGCAGGCAAGCTGATGCTGGCCACGGACGCCCCGTTTGTTTCCATGGCGCAGGAGATCGACAAGATCAAATACGTCATCAGGAAGGATTCGGATCTGGAACTCGTGCTTGGCGGCAACGCCAAGAAGGTGGTCGGGCTTGCCGACTGACGTGGCGGCGCAGGCCGGACGAGCTTAGGGAGACGGATAAGGCGCAACCGGCGGCTGCATCGGCCCGGTTGCCCCTTTTAAGAACAGGAGGAACAGATGGTTATTGATTTTCACAATCATATTGGCAGGAAAAAGGGCCTGACGTTTACCGACGAAGACCTGCTTGCCCGGATGGACGCCAGCGGCGTTGACAGGGCGGTTGTTTTCAGCTTTCCGGAGAATATCAACAACGCCTTTGTTCAGGAGGCCTGCCGGCGGCACCCGGACCGGCTGACCGGCTTTGCGACGGTGAATCCATGGGACGAGAACGCGGAAGCGGAGCTCGAGGCCTGTCTTGACGGAGGACGGATGAAGGGGATCAAGCTGCACTCGCTCAAGCACGGGTTCAATTTCGACAATCACTTGCTGCTGGACCCCATATTCGAGATTGCGCGAAAATACAAAGTGCCGGTTATCGCCTACGGCGCGGCCAACGTGCTCTGCGTTTCCAACATGTTTGAGGAGATGGCGCGGACCTTCCCGGACGTGCCGCTCGTCATGGCGCACAGCGGACAAATGTACGAGGCAAAGCCTGCGATCAGCGCAGCGGCCCGCACGAAAAACCTGTATTTGGAAACGTCCACCGTGTTTGCCGTTAACATCCAGAAACAGCTTGCCGACGTCGGCTGCGAACGGATTGTCATGGGTTCGGACATGCCTTATGGGGATTATGACCTTGAGATGATGAAGATCAGGGGCGAGGTGTCCGATGCGAAGGCGCTGGCGGCCATTCTGGGCGGGAACGCACAAACGCTGATAGGAGGGTAAGGAAATGATCGTCGATTCTCACAACCATTTTGGCGTCCGCAAGGGCGAAAACTTCCCTGCGGAAACGCTGATCGGCTGGCTCGACAGGGCCGGTGTGGACGCCTGCGTGGCCACTTCCCAGCCGGAGTCGTACGATAACGAATATACCGCTGCGGCACAGCGGCAGTACCCGGATCGCATCATTGGTTACGCGGTCGTCAATCCGTGGCTATACTCTGCGGAAGAAGAGCTCGAGCATTGTTTTCGGGATCTCCACCTGTACGGGTTGAAGCTCAACACCCTGCGGCACGGGTACGCGTTGGACCGGCATCAGATCGTGGACCCCATCTTTGAAATTTGCGATCATTACCACAAACCGGTGCTTTGCCATGGAGAATCCGACATGTTCAATATGCCGGGCAAGTTTGAAGAGATGGCGCGCACGTTTCCGAACGTCAAACTGATCCTTGCCCATATCGGCCAGCCGGACGCCGTGGACGCGGCCATTCGGGCCGCCAATCGGTATGAAAATATCTACGTCGATACCGCCGGCGTGGGCATCAACACGTTGCGGCAGGCAATCGCCGGCATGGACCCGCATAAAATTCTCATGGGGACGGATGCCAGCTGGGGCCGGTTTGAGCTGTCCATCGCGCTCGTCAAGAAGGCCACGGATGATGAAAAGATCCGCAGCCTGATCATGGGAGAAAATATTTGCCGCCTGCTCAACTGGAAGCGTTGAAGGAGGATCTGCAGACGGGAGCGCGGCTGGTCCGCGCTCCTCTTTGCGCTCCTTGGGGCTTGTGGCGTAAAATGAGCGGCGCCGGGCGGCTCAGATGCCGCTGCGCACCTCCCTGCCAGTGGCCCGGGCCAGGAGGTCGCGCGCCTGCGCAACGCTTTGCTCGGCCTGGACGGGCACCTGCTCGAGCGCATAGTCCCGGCCGAGGAGCGCGTATTTTTTAACGCCGTAGCGGTGGTAGGGCAACAGCCCGATGCGCGAAACGTGCGGCAGGCGGCAGATCAGCTCCGCCATCCGGCCCAGCTCCTCCGGCGCGTCGTTGATACCGGGAATGAGCGGGATTCTGACCACGAGATTTTCCTTGCGGGCGGATGTGTTGCGCAGGTTATCCAGGATCAGCGCGTTGTCCATGCCGGTATAGCGTTTGTGGAGTTCGGAAGACGCAAACTTGAGGTCAAAGTATACGATGTCCGCCTCTTCCAGCGCAGCCCAGAGCTGCTCCCAGCCGACTGCGCCGGCGGTTTCCACCAGCGTTCCCACGCCCGCTTCTTTTGCGCGGCGGAGCAGCTCGCGGGTAAATTGCCACTGCACGGCCGGTTCTCCACCGGAGACGGTCAACCCGCCGCCCGTGCGGCGATAGTAGGGCATGTCGCGCAGGACTTCCGCAAGGACCTCTTCGACGGTCGCCGCATATCCGTACCGCTTGACGGCCTGCGCTGGGCAGGCGCCGTGGCAGGCGCCGCAGGAGCGGCACAGCTCCTGCGCTATGGCGCACACGCCCGACTGCAGGACCTCAACGGCGCCATGCGGGCAAACGTGGCGACAGGTTTGGCAGCCCTGGCAGATCTGCGCGTCGATGGCATATTGCACCTGCCCGGCCTGCGATTCGGGATTGGAACACCAGACGCAACGGAGCGGACATCCCTTTAAGAACACGGTGGTGCGTATGCCGGGACCATCCTGCGTACAGAAGCGCTGTATGTTCAACAACCGACCCAGCATGCTGTCCCTCTCCATTAGATGCCCTGAAACTCCGTCCGGCCGATCACATCCTCCTGGACCTCCCTGCTGAGGTCGACGAAATAGGCGCTAAAACCGCTGACGCGCACCAGCAGGTGTTTGTATGCGGCGGGGTTTTCCTGCGCGGCCAGGAGCGTGGCCCTGTCAACGATGTTGAACTGTACGTGCAGCCCGCCAAGATCGATCAGGAAGGTCTTCAAAAAGTTTGCGAACTTCTCGCGCTGATAATCCTCTTTCAGGGCGTTGGCGACAAATTTCTGGTTCAGAATACACCCCTCGCCGGCGCGCATCAGGTCCAGCTTGCTGGCGGAGTTCATAACGGCAGTGGGTCCCTTGACGTCAAAGTTGTGCGAGGGTGATACGCCGTCTGCAAACGCTTCAAAGGCATGACGGCCGTCGGGGGTTGCGCCGGTACGCTTGCCGTAGGATACGCTTTTCGTAACCGTCACATATCCGATCGTGACGCGGGAGTTGTGGTGCGCGCGGTAATGCTCCACCGTATCGTAGAGCAGATCGGCGATCCGGCCGCCCAGGTCGTCCACTTCGGCAATGTCGTTCCCGTATTTGGGAAGCGCAAGGATCTGGCGCGGCATGTCGTCATATCCGGCAAAGTCGGCCGTCAATGCGCGGCAAAGCGCGGCCAGGGAGAAGGCCTTCTGTTCATACACGAGCTTTTTGATCGTATAGAACGAATCGATCACGTTGGCCATGCCCGTGATGGTAAAGCTGCTCCAGTCATGCCGGGAGCCGCCGCTGGTGAAGTCCAGCCCCTTTTCGATACAATCCGGGAAGAGCGAGGAGAGGTAGACGTGCGGCACGTCCTCCTCCAGGACACGATGGGTGACGTTCTTCTGGATGCCGATCAGCCGGCCGATCACAAAGTCCAGCTCCGACGCAAAGGCGGAGAAAAAGTCTTCAAAGGTTGGGAAATCGACCCCGACCGGGATGCCGCAATCGCTGTGCGTCACCGGATCAACCCCGTTGTTGAGCAACAGCTCGAGCACCTTCGGCAGGTTGATGTGCCCGCTTTTGCAGCGGCCCCAACCGCCGACGATGCCCGGCTCCACACAACCGATAATCGCATAGTTCTTCGCTTCATCCTCCGGAACGCCGAGATGCTGCAGGGAAGGAATGATGGTGGGATCGCTGACAAATTGCGGCTTTCCACCGCCGGTGGCGAGCGCCTCGGCGGCGCTTTTAAGCAACGCTGTCGGCGTGCCGTTACAAACGCGGAGCGAAAACTGCGGCTCCTTCAGGCACAGGCGTTTTTGACATTCCACGCACATATAGGAGAGTGCGTTCGTCGCGTCGCTGCCATCCGGCAGGCTACCGGCAATCGTGACGTTCTGGTTCATGATATATCCCGACCAGAGCTTTGCCGCAGCCGAGGGCCGGTATTTGAGGAGGTGGTTGGTCTTGATCCAGAAGCAGTCCAGAAGTTCCTGCAGGGCCTCCTGCGACTGGCCCGCCTTTGTGCTGGCGCAGTAGTAGGGGTACAGGTATTGGTCCAGGCGGCCGAAGGATACGCCCGTGCCATCGGATTCGATCTGAATGATGAGATGGGCCATCCAGAGCGCCTGCAACGCTTCCTGGAAGCTTTCAGCACCGTACAGGGGCGCTTTGCGGCAGATGCGGGCAATCTGTTCGAGCTCAGCCCGACGCGCGGCGTCGCCGCAGCGTTCCGCCTGCTGCTCCGCCAACGCGGCATAGCGATCGGAATAGTCCATTGCAGCCTGGCAGACGATGACAACGGCCTCCCAGAAGGGGCGGCGCTCGTCCTTCGGGTCGGCAAGGTCGAGCCGGCGCTGCGCCCGCTGCTTGAGGCCGGCAAAACCGATCTTCAGCACGGTCTCGTAGTCGGCAAGGCAATGCCCGTAGCCGACGTCTTTCTGGATAAAGAATACGCCGGCGTCCAGCAGCTTTTTATCGTCCGGCTCAATCATGGCGGTGATGCGGTCGTTTGCGGTCCTGCCGTTCCAGAAACCGGCCAACTCCTGCAACTCGTTTTTTACCCGATCGGGCACGAGAAACCGATCCTGCTCACGCGCGGGAAGGGTATCCAGCTCGCGCATCAACTGCTCCGCACTGTTTTCCGGCAGGAAGATCTGAGCCACGTTCAGCGAATCGCCCGGCAGGCCGACGATCAGCTCCCGGTCCAAAATGTTGATCGGGATTTCATGGAGCACGGCTTCCAGTATGTGGGCCCGCTGCAGGAGGCGGTTTTCCCCCTCGTGTGCGATGAAGGCGCCTTTGGCAATCATGCTCCGGTCGGCCCGCAGGACCGGGGGCGTATTGAGCACCTGTTCTTTCAGGTATTTCACCCGTTCGGTAATGGGAAACATATTTCTCGCCTCACTTAAGCAGTTCTTGATAAATCTTGGATACCCGCGCGCGATCCAGCGGGACAAACGCGTTTGCCATCAGCCGCCCTTGGTTTTCCATGACGGAATCGGTAAACTCGTCCAGATCCTCTTGCGTGACGCCATACTCGCAGAGCGGCCTGTGCGGCAGGATCCGGTTGAGCAGCGCCTCGAGCGCGCGCCATGCCTCCGCGGGCGCGCAGCTCAGGGCGGCCGAGAGGCGCCCGGTCAACGTCTCCATTTCGCCGCCGCTTTGCAGTTCCAGGTAGTTGCGCATGACCCCCATGAACAGCGCGTAGTTCGATTCCCCGTGGGCAATATGATGTTTTGCCCCAAGCGGATAGCTGAGGGCATGGACCACGGCGCAGCCGGCGTTGCCGAAGGAAATGCCGGCCATGGTGCTGGCGATGAGAAAATCGCCCAACAGCGGCATCCGCGCTTCCTCCCCGTCGCGGGCAATGACGCGGTACCCCGCCAGGATCGTCGCAATCGCCTGGTAAGCGTATGCCTTGCTGAACGGGGTCGCTTTGGGGGAAAGCGCCGATTCCACGGCATGGATCAACGCATCCAGTGAGCTGGTCGCAAAGAAGCGATAGGGCAGCCCCTTGACCAGATCCGGCACCAGCGCGACCATGTCCGGATACAGCGCGTCATGTGCCAGCCCCTTTTTTGTGCCAAGCGAAACGAGGGAGAGAACGGAAACGTTCGTGACCTCGCTTCCCGTCCCGCAGGTGGTTGGCACCGCAATGAGCGGGCAGGCCTTTTCCGGGACCGCTTCGCCGGCATACAGCGCCGCGATCCGGTCGCGGTTTTTTAGGGCGAGCAGTTTGGCAAGGTCAAGGATCGTACCGCCGCCAATGGCAATGATGCGGCCGTGCGGACACGCCGCATCCGCCAGCAAAGCGCGAAACATGTCATCCGACGGTTCGCCGCTGCCGTACCGTTCCTGATACAGTACGGGGCAGGGGAGCCGCATGGCTTCAAAATGTGGGTGGAAAATATATTCATTGGTTAGGATGAGGTCGTCGCCCGTGATTTTCAAGTCTGAAACGAACTGGGCGCAGTCGTCGTATTGCCGGATGGCGGGACGGATAAGGAATTCTTGCATGCGGGCTTCCTCCTGCGCTATAGATTTAAAATATCCCTTGCATTGCCGCCGAGGATCATCGATCGGGCCACCGGGTCCTTGACGATGAAACGAATCGTGCTCAACTCCTGGCCCATGGAGCCATAGAGCCCGTCGGAGGCAAAGAACAGTTTTTCGGGGCCAAGCGCCTCATAGGCATCCGCAATATGGCGCGGGAAAGCCCCCGCTGTAATCAAATATAGGTTTTTGGTCCGCTTACAGCAGCGGATGGCGGCTTCGTGCATGTTGGGCGATCCGATGTGCGACATCAAAACCGGCACGCCGGGGAAGCTCCGGGCCATTTCCTCCCATTTATTGGGGATGCTGAACAGGTCGGACATGGCGTGCGCGATCACGAATCCGCCATGGCGGCTGATGATGGAGAACAGTGGGTCCATCAGCCCATGCCGTTCGGCGGAGAGGCCGAAACGCAGGCAGTTGAATTTCACACCGCGAAATCCATATGCCGAGAAGCATTTTTCCAGCTCCTGTTCGGCATCCGGGTGCCAGGGATTTGCCATACCGATCCCGATCAGCCGGTCCGGATAGGCCTGGACCGAGCGAAAGGTCGCCGCATTGTCCGGCCATTCGGATTGGCAGATTGCGACGGAGCGGGATACGTTGTGGCGATCCATGACCGCAATGAGCGCCCGATCGGTATAATCGGAGCCGTTTCCCTTTTTATAGCCAATGTTCACCAGCATATCGACGATCATGTTTGCGCTCCTTTACAGCCGAAACAGACGGATGGCGTTGCCGCCCAGCATCTGCTGCTGCCTTGCCGGGTCGGGCTCGATCAGGCGAATCTTTTCAATCTCCAACTCAAAGTAGCTCGCAACCGGCGTACCGGAGCCGAGCAGGAGTTTTTCGGGGCCTGCGGTGTTGACGGCCCGCAGCAGATTCTGCTTCATTGCCGCCGTCGGATCGAGATAGATGTTGGCGTATCGCTTTGCAATGCTGATCGCCGACGACGCTTCATAGTTATACCCCATATAGCCGATGATAACGGGGACGCGCGGGAAAGCCTCCGCCAGATCCTGGAAGAGGATCGGCGCACAACAGACATCGGCGGTGCCATAGATCCAGACGGGCGTTTCAAACGCGGCACATACCCGCATCAGGGGGGACAGCAGCGCAAGGTCGTCCACCGAAAAGCCGTGTGCAAGCGGTTCAAGCCGGAGGGAACAGAACCCCTGCTCGATGGCTCTGCGATAGGAGGCTTCGGCCTGCTTTTGATGGGGGTTGATCAGGAACATGCCGCTCAGCCGGTCCGGGTGCGCGTGAATCGCTTCCAGTACAACTGCGTTTTCATCCTGCGTGGGGAAGCAGGAGATGACTGCACGATCCACACCGGCGGCATCCATCTCGCGCAACAGTAAATCGGCCGATCTGAAGGACCGCAAAGGCCGGGTGCCGATCATGTTGTTGATGTCGATGATCATTGTCATATCTCCTTTCCCAGGCTGACCAATATTATAGCACATATCCAAACATTTTCATACCATTAAAAACAAATTTTGGGGAGATATTTCAAAATTAGTTGAAATGAACGTCCATTATAGGGCGCAAAAATTCCGAAACAGGGTTGACACTGGGAAACAACCATGCTATTTTATACAAAACAGGTGATATTCTTTGCCGAACAATGGGATCGGAATCGAATTTTCTAAACAAACGAAAGGACGCAGCATCATGTATCAGAAACATACCTGTGTTGTAAATGCTTCCGGCCTGCACGCCCGGCCGGCGACCGGTTTTGTAAATTGTGCCAAGCAGTATCAGTCGCAGATTACCGTTGAAAACGAAAATACGGGGAAGAGTGCCGACGCAAAATCGGTTTTGCGCCTGATGACGCTTGCCCTGGTAAAGGGTACGCCCGTGACCGTCCGCGCAGAGGGGGAAGACGAGCAGCGGGCCGTGGACGAGCTGGTTGCGTTTATTGAAGCGGGCGCCGGTGAATGAGGCGTTAAAGCCGGCGCAACGAACGGGTTCCCGCCCCGCTGCGGCGGCCGGTTGCCCGGAGTATGCAGTGAGCGACAGGATATGGTTGCCGGGCCTGTAGACGATGGACGGTTGGAGAAACAATTTTATTGATCTGCATATCCATAGCCGTTACAGCCCCGATGGGGAGCACGAGCCGGCAATGCTTGTGGAACAGTGCAGAAGCGCCGGCATTACCTGCATGGCGATTGCGGACCACAACACCGTGCTGGGCGTGCCGGCGGCGATGACGGCGGCGATGCGCCTGGGGGTTCGATGTATCCCGGCGATTGAAATCGACTGCCGCTGGAGCGGTATGGATTTTCACGTCCTCGGTTACGGCATCGATCCGACCTGTTCGGCATTCAACCGGCTGGGCGACGCCTATCTGGCGCAGGAGCTTGCCAACAATGCGCGCAAGCTCGAGCTGGTCAATGCGCTTGGCTTTTGCCTTTCTCCCGCGGATATGGCGGGCGTGTGCGGCGGCGCCTATACGGGCGAATCGTTTGCCGAGGCACTTTTGAAGGACCCGCGGTACCTGTCAAACCCGCTGCTGGCGCCCTATCGCAGCGGGAACGTGCGCGGCGACAATCCCTATGTCAACTTTTACTGGGATTTCTTTGCGCGGGGCAAGCCGTGCTACGTGGAGATAGTGCTCCCAACGATGGAGGAGATCGTTGGCCTGATCCATGAACATGGCGGCGTCGCCGTTCTGGCGCATCCCGGGAAAAACCTGGAGGGTCATATGGAGCGGCTGGGAAGTCTGCTCGACGAGGGGCTTGACGGGATTGAGGCTTTCAGCAGCTATCACGACGAAGAAACGGCAAAGTTTCTTTATAAAATTGCCTGCACGCGCGACTTGCTGGCGACATGCGGAAGCGATTATCATGGGAAGACCAAACCGGGGATACGGCTGGGAGGCATGCCCTGTCCGCTGGATGAACGGGTGATCGAAACACAGCTTGAACGGAAAAAACTTATCTGAGGAGGCGTGACAGGCGGGCCATGCAGGATGCATGGCGGGATACGCCGTATCGGCAGCCGCTACAGCAGGCTGTCGACCAGGGCGATGACTTCCGCTTCGGTGCGGCAGGCAAGCGCCCGTTCGGCGGCCGCCTCCATTTCCCCGATCGTGTGCTGTGCCAGCATCGCCTTGATTTCGGCGATGGAGGAACCGCTCATGCTGAGCTTTCTCAGCCCGAGCCCTACCAACAGCAGCGCCGCGCGCACGTCGCCGCCCATTTCCCCGCAGACGGATACCGGCTTCCCGGCCGAACGGAAGGCGTCGATGACCCGTTTCAACGTGCGCAACATGGCCGGCGAGAGGGGCTGATAAAAGGCGGAAACATCCGCGTTCAGCCGATCGGCGGCGCACAGATACTGCGTAAGATCGTTGGTGCCGATGGAGGCAAAGTCCACTTCGGCGGCGGCCAGGTCGGCAATCATTGCAATGGAAGGGATCTCCACCATGATACCAAGCGGCATTTCCCCGATCACCACGCCCTCCGCAGTCAGCTCCTCGCGGACCGATTTTGCTACGGATTTGGCATAGTCGATATCGTCCATGCTGCCCACCATGGGCAGCATGAGCTCAAGATTGCCATATGCGGCGGCGCGGTAAGCGGCGCGAAGCTGGGTGCGCAGGATCGATTCGTCGGAGATGCAGAGCCGCAGCGCGCGCTTGCCGAGATAGGGGTTTTCCTCTTTCGGTAGCTGGTAATAGGAGAGCTGCTTATCGCCGCCGATATCCAGCGTGCGCAGAATGACCGGGCGACTGCCAAACCGTGCGACCACCCGGCGGTACGCTTCAAACTGATCTTCCTCCGTGGGGAGATGGTTGCTCTGCATATACAGGAATTCGGAGCGGAAAAGGCCGACGTAATCCACGTACGCCTCATAATCGTTTACCGCATCCGAACCGGTGTTGAGCCCGATCTCTATGCGCACGCCATCCCTGGTCACGGGGATGGTATCCAAATACTTCTGAATGGTCGCGCGTTGTGACAGATAGCTGGAGCGTTTGACCCGATACTCCTCCACCAGCGCCGAATCCGGAGCGGTGATGATCACGCCGGACATCGCGTCAAGGATGATCCGGCCGCCGTCCGTACAGTACGAAAGGGCGTCGGCGGCGCCGAGCACGGCGGGGATGTTCAGCCCGCGCGCAATGATGGCGGAGTGGGAGGTTGCGCCCCCGATCTCGGCAACGATTCCAAGCACATGCTCGCGGTCCAGCGTGGCCGTATCGCTCGGCAAGAGGTCGTGTACCACCAGGATCACGCTGCCCGGAAGATGGCTGAGGCTCTTCTGCTCATCGCCGCGCAACAGCCGAAGGAGACGGTTGCGCAAATCCCGCAGGTCTGCGGCGCGCCCCGAAAAGAGGGGGTCCTCCATTTCGGCGAACAGCGCAATGTATTCCTGAAAGACCGTGTCCACGGCGCACTCCGCCGTATACAGCTTCGAAGAGATGCCGTCGCGGATATCGCCAAGCAGCGCGTCGTCCTGCAAAAGTTCCTTGTGCGCACGGAAGATTTCGGCCTTATCCTTTTGCGCGTCGTCAAAGGAGGCAAAAATGGCGTCCAGCTCGTGCAGGGCTGCCGCATGCGCTTCCTCGAACAGTTGCAACTGTTCGTCCCTTTCGGCGGCCGTGCAATGCGCTTCGGCAATCTCATATTCGAGCGGCTGGAAAAAATAGGCGGGGCCGATTGCAATTCCGGGCGAAACGGAAATCCCGTGGTGCCTGGCGTTTGGCGCCTCCCCTTTTTGCTCGGCCTGATGCGGCCCCATTGTGCGTTGTATCAGCATGTATAACCTCCGGCGCCCGTGCGGGCGTAAACATTTAGGGACTTGATTACTATTTTAGCCCGTCTTCGAAGACAATGTCAATCCTGAAGAAGTTTTTTACAGTATAAACAGTTCCAAAAAGAAACAAAATCAGAAGGATTTTCCAAGCAAAGACAGAAAAAGATACGACTATATGAAGAAATAATGCACAATTAAATACAAATCCAAACCAACGCTATTGAAATGCGCTGAATAATCGGATAAAATAAAACCAAACAAAACCAAAAAGAACTACGAGCGCGTTTAGCGGGAGGAGCATCATGAACACCATGCGGGATTATCTGTATCAGGAGCAGGAGCTGCTCACCGGCCTGCTGGACGGCTATCGCCATCCGGCCCATCCGGCGTTTCGGCGCCTGTTCATCGTAGGCTGTGGATCTTCTTTCAATTCCGGCAAGATGGCGGAGCCGTTTTTAACGGACTACGGTCTGTCGGTTTCCGTATACCATCCTGTGGAATTTCTATCGACGCAGCATCATCTGCAAAAAGATGATCTGGCGATATTCATTTCTCAGGTCGGCAACTCCGCGCTCGTGGTGAAGGCGCAGCGCGCGGCGAAGGGGAAGTGCATCACGGTGGGGCTGACCGGCAACGACGACGGCCTGATCGCCAGAGAGGCGGATGCGCACATCAACATCGGCTGCGGCGAGGAGAACTGGAATTCCAAGACCAAGGGCGTCAGTTGCACGGTCCTGTCGCTGCTGCTGTTTGGGCTGCATGCCGCCCGAATGCAGGGATACATCGATCAGGAGCGGCTGGATGCTGAGCTTGCCGAAATACGCGGCATCGTTTCGCACCTGCGGCGGTATACCGAAGAGCTGGAAGCGCAGATGGAGCGGTTTACGGACCTGGTGGAAGCGCACAACATGCTCTGGGTAACGGCAACGGCGCACCATTATGCGGTGGCGCGGGAGTTCGCCATGAAGGTGACGGAATGCGCCTATATCAAGGCGGCGCACAAGGAGCTGGAAGAGTTTTTGCACGGCTTTGAAATGGGCGTCGATGGAAACGATGTGTTCCTGATCTATGCGCTCGACGGGGCGTCCCGCGACTTTGGAGAGGGACTCAGACGATTCCTGCTGGGCAATCGCCTGACCGACCGCATTTGCGTTGTGTCCAATCGGGATGGCGGGGACATCCGCTGCTCCGCGCCGGATAGCCGGTTCAACATTTTTGTCGGACTGGCGTTTCTGCAGCTGGCATCGTACCGGCTGAGCCTGAAGTTCGGGATTGACGCGCGGCATGTCCGCTATCGGAACATCAACGAGTTTGTGAAAACCAAGCTTTGAGGAGGAAGAGATGCAAGCGCCATATCCATCCGGAGAAATTGTAGAAAAGCCGTGGGGAACGGAAAAGTGGATTGATTGCAACGATCACTACGCCGTCCGCGAGCTGCTGATCAGAAAAGGACATGCGGTGAGCCTGCAGTACCATGAGAAGAAGCTGGAAACGCTCTATGTGCTGCAGGGACGCGCCATCTACACGACGCAGGACGAGCAGGGCCGTTTTGTGGAACGGGAGGTCGGTCCCGGAGATATCATGAAAAATTATCCGTTTGTCATGCATCGCCAGCGGGCGCTGGAGGACTTCAGGTTCATCGAGGTTACGACCCCGGAACTGGACGATATCATCCGGGTGGAGGACGACTATCACCGCGGCAGCCACACGCTATAACGCGGGCCGTGGAGAGGAGGGAAGCAAGCGTTGGAGATCAGATACTACAACACGCCGGAGGGTTCCGTCGCCTGCCTCATGCATGCGCTGACGCATACCGATCGTTTTCGGCGAGCGGTTGCGCGGCGGACCTGGATCCTGGCGTTTGTCGCCGCGGTTGTCTTCCTCTATGCGCTGGACAACCTCCTCGCCAGACGCTCGGCGGGCACGGACGGGTTTCTTTCCTATGGCCTGACAGTGGGCGCCTTTGCGCTCCTGGCCTGGTGTGCCCTGGGATATCGCCGCCATTATACCGGCCGGTGCCAAAAGCGGATCGAGCAGAACATCGCGCAGGCAAAGGACGGCATGGAACGGGAACGGGTCCTGCGCATTGCGGATGGGACGCTGTCCATCGGCGATGCAACCCGCCAGCGCGCCTACCCGCTCGACGAAGTCGAACGCGCATACGATTATCACGGCCATCTCTGCATTGTTCTGAAGAATGGAGCCGTTGCGGCGGTTCCCGACGATGCGTTTGCGGACGGAGAGCAGCGAGCCGCGCTGCATAACGCGCTCAAACAACCGGGGACGGTTGCGGCGGAGCAGGAACAGGGGTAAGGTATGGCGCTTTTTCAAGACGTCGCCCTCGCCATTTTCGATATGGACGGGCTTCTGCTGGATACGGAACGGCTCGGTATACGCGTCGCGCTGGAGACGGCGCGCCGCGTGGGATTTCCGTTGACCGAAGAGGACGTTCTGGCCACGGTGGGCATGACATGGGAGGCGACGCATCGATATTATCGGGCGCGTTATCCGCAGGCGGACGGTCTGGAGGCATTTGTCGATGCCAACAAGAAGGCGTACGAACAGGCGCTGATCGACGGTGAGATTCCGTTAAAGCCGGGAGCCATGGCATTGGTGGACAGGCTGCTCGGGCGGGGAGTCCGCTGCGTGGTAGCGACTTCAAACAGTTGGGAGCGGGCGCATCTGTGCCTGAAAAAAACGGGGCTTTACGATCGTTTTGAACGGGTGTTTTGCGGCGAGGATGTTTCGGCGGGCAAGCCGGATCCGGCCCTTTTCCTACTTGCCTGTCAGGCGTGCGGGGTCTCGACGTCGCAGACGGTCGTGCTGGAGGATTCGGTCAACGGATTGCTGGCCGCCGTAGCCGGCGGCATGCGGTGCATTCTGGTGCCGGATGTTGTCCGACCGAGTGCGGAGCAGGCGCGGCTGGCGACGGTTTGTCTGCATTCTCTGGAGGAATTGCTGGTCGAATGGAAGTCTTGAATGTACAGTCAACCTGGTATCCCATGCGGCTTTCCTCCATATATAGGGAAAAGATCTGGGGCGGCACACAAATCCCCCGCCTGCGCGGGGAATTTTCCGACCGGTGTATCGGGGAAAGCTGGGATATCGCCTGCCGCAGCGACAGCGACAACAGGGTCGCCAACGGCAGATTTGCGGGGGAGCTTTTCCGCACGCTGGCGAAGCGGCAGGGGAAGGCGCTGCTGGGGGACGGATGGAGCGCGGCGTCGTTTCCCCTCCTCGTCAAGCTGATCGATGCGCGGGAGCCGCTGTCCGTGCAGGTCCATCCCGATGACGGCTATGCCGGGCGTGTCGAGGGGTGCAGCGGCAAAACCGAGATGTGGTATGTCTTGGACGCTCAACCCGGCGCCTGCTTGATTGCCGGGGTGCGTTCCTGCACGAAGGCGGAACTGCGGGACGCCGTCCTTGCAGGCCGCGCAGAGCAGTATCTGAACCGGATTGAGGTCCATCGGGGGGATTCTATCACCATACCCAGCGGGATGGTTCACGCCCTTGGAGCGGGGTGTCTGGTGGTGGAAATTCAGCAAAACAGCGACGTTACCTATCGTCTGTTCGATTATGGGCGCCCGCGCGAACTGCAACTGGAGCGTGCGATGGACGTGGTGGATCTCGGCCTGCAGCCGGCGGTCGATTCGGCCGGTGGAGACGACGAGGCGAACCGGGCCTTACCCCTGTGCCATAATGCGCATTTCCGGGTGGATCGCGTCAACGTTCGCGGCCGTTGGCGCCTTCCGGCCGGCACGGGCAGTTTTCGCACCGTTACCTGCGTTGGCGGAACGGGGCTGCTGGCAGGCGGGGCAGGCTCGGAGCGCCTGGCCAAAGGAGACAGCCTGTTTTTGCCGGCGGCATTGGAGGGCTGCCGGGTCGATGGCGCCTGCACGCTGCTGATAACGACGCCGCAATTCGGGGATGGGGGAACTGGGGCATGAGAACGATGACGGACATTCGTCTGGTTGGCTGTGATATGGACGGCACCCTGCTCAATTCGGAGCGGGTTGTTTCGGTACGCAGCCTAAATACGATCGAGCGCGTGATCAGAAGCGGGGTTGTGTTTGCCGCGGTGACCGGGCGCCCGCTCTATGGGCTTCCGGAGCAGTTGCGGACGATCCGGGCGTTTCGCTATTGCGTCCTGGCCAACGGCGCAACGGTCTATGATCTGCGCGAGGGGCGCATCATTGCGCAGCAGCTGATTCCCGTGGATGCCGTGCGCGAAATCGCGCAGATTACCGCAGAGTATCGTTGCGCCCTCGGGTTTATGTCCGGCGGGATGCTGTATCTTTCCGGGGAATCCATGGAGCTGATTCGGCAGAAGTACGCTTCTGACGCGGCATATGTAAACGCCTTTTTTTCCATGTGGAAGCGCAGGGCGGATGCGGGGCGGATCTTTGAGGAACGGATGGATCGGATTGAAAAATTCAATCTGGATTTTCTGGATGACAATGCCTATCGGGAATGCCTCGCCCGGCTCGAGCGGATTGAGGGGGCAGAGATCAGCTGCAATACGCCGCGGTATGTCGAGCTGACGGCGCGCAACTGCGACAAGGGCAGCGGCCTCAAGCTGCTGATGGAGCATTTGGGATTGGATGACCGGCAGGTCATGGTGATGGGGGACAGCGACAACGATCGCAGCATGTTTACGCCGGGGCGCACGCGCGTGGCGGTGCGCAATGCGGAACCCGAAATTCGGGCTCTGGCGGACTATATTACGCTGGATCATGATGAAGACGGCGTCGCCTATGCGCTGGAGACGCTGCTGCTGGGAGAAAAAACGGGAGAAAATCTGTATCATACAGGAGGTTGACATGAACGCTTTGACCATTGGCATGATCGGTTTCGGCTCCATCGCAAGGACGCATTGCATGGCGGTGGCCGCCATTGCCGCCGATACCGGACTCCCCGTTCGGATTGGAAAGATCTATCGGCGCAACCGCTCTCTTGCGGCGCCTTTCTTTTCCCTCGGTTATGCGCAAACCCTGGAAGAACTGATTTCGGAAAGCGATGTCGTCGATATTTGCAGCACCAACGACGTGCATTTTGAACAGGCGGCGCAGGTGATTCGCGCCGGGAAAAAACTGTACCTGGAAAAACCGGTGGGCATTGACATGGCCCAGGCCGAGGCGCTGGCCCGGCTGGCAGGGGATTGTCCGGTGCGGAATCAGGTCGCGCTGATGTACCGCTTTATGCCGGGCGTGATCGCCATTCGGGACCTGGTGGCGGCCGGAGAGATCGGCGAGGTGATAGAGTTCCAGTGCCGCGTCCAGCATTCCGGCTATCTGAATCCATCCCGCAAAAGCAACTGGAAATTGAAGAAGGCCGCCTCAGGCGGCGGCCCCCTGCTGGATATCGGCGTGCATATCATGGATCTGATTCGTTTTTCCCTCGGCGAAGTGGACGCAGTCGCGGCGGAGATGAAAACGGTCATCCGGCAGCGCCCGGACGAGAAGACCGGGCAGCCCGTCAACGTCGATGTGGAGGATTGCGCGCAGGTGCGCGTGCGGCTGGTGAACGGCATGGAAGGTATTGTGGAGATCACGCGCGTGGCGTCGGTCCTGGAGCAGAGCTCGACCTTTTCCGTCTACGGTACGGCCGGAAGCCTGCATTTCACGGCAGCCGCCCCTGGCAGGCTGCGCGTGTACCGCCAGGCGGACGCTCGTGAAACCTGCGGGGCTGCGCCCCTGGGCTCGGCGTTTGCGCAGCACGTTGCCGGGCTGTATCCACGGACAAGCCTTGGCTGGATGACGGATGCACACATGGCATCGCAACTGCATTTTTATCGCAGCCTGCTGCTGGAGGACGAACCCGTCTATCGGGAGACGCCCACGATTGCGGAGGCGGCCCTGTCACAACGGGTGGTGGAGGCCGGGTACAGATCGGCGGCGCTGGACGGAAAGACGGTTCACATGTGCGATCTGCCGGTATAACACCCATTCCGCCGCCGCAGCCTAATGTCGAGAGCGGGCGCCGGCAGGTCGGGACTGCGGGGCGTGCATGTGGGCTGGCACGATGGCCGGGCGCCGGCCGCATGGCCTGTCGGTGCGCCCAATTTTGTCACCGCAGCCCCATGTCGAGAGCGGGCGCCGGCTGCTGTTCCTGCTCGGGATGTCGGACGCTGAAAGAAATTTTCTTAAAACGTACAAAATGGTTTGAAAATGTTTGAAATTGTGTTATAATAGGACAAAGTTTGCGGAACAAACGGAACGTTTAGGAAAAAGGAGGAAATCGCAGATGGAGATCAGCAACGAAAAACTGATTCAAATGTTCAGGTATATGTATCTTACCCGCCGTTTTGATGAAGTTGCGACGCAGCTGAACAAGGAAAAGAGGATCATAGGCAGCGTCCACACCGGAGTGGGCGAGGAGGGCGCATCGGTCGGCATCACAATGGCGCTTTCGGAAGGGGACTATATTTCTCCTTCGTATCGGGATGTTGGCGCGATTCTTGCGGGCGGCCTGAGCACGCTGGAGGTCATGGCCATGCTGTACGCCAAGGACTGCGGCCACACGCAGGGCAGGACCAGGCTGATGCATCTGGGGGATCTGCCCAAACGCATCCTGCCGCCAAATCCGATCCTGGGCGCCTCACAGGCGATCGCCATCGGCGTTGCTCAGGCCAATCAATGGAAGAAAAACGGGAGCGTGGTGGTCAACATTATGGGCGATGGCGCCAGCAACGAAGGCGCCGTGCATGAGTCGATGAACTTTGCGGCGGTCTACAATTTACCCATTGTTTTCTGCCTGGTGAATAATCATTACGCCTGGTCCACGCCCACGCGGGATATTCTGAAGCTGGACATCGTTGCGGATCGCGCAAAGGCCTATGGCTTTCCGGGCTACGTCTGCAATGGAAACGATGTGCTGGAGACATATGAAACGGTGTATAACGCCGTGGAACGCGCCCGCAGCGGACAGGGGCCGTCGCTGGTGGAGGTGCGCGCGTACAGATGGTCCGGCCATTCCGGCAACGATAAAAACGTGTATCGCACGCAGGATGAAATCATCCGCTGGCAGCAGGACGACTGCGTAACAAAATTCGAGGGGTACCTGACCGCCGTAGGCGTACTCTCCAAGGAAGAAGTAAAATCGATCAAGGACGCCGTCGAGGAAGAGATTGCGGATGCGATTCGCGTGTCGGAAGCGAGTCCGTATCCGGACCCGGAGAAATTGCTCGACCCCTACTGCATGTTGTATAAGGAGGATCAGGAATAATGGCTGAGCTCACCTATTTGGAGGCGCTCAAGAGCGCAATGCGCGAGGAACTGATTCGTGACGATTCCGTCTACCTGCTGGGCGAGGATATCGCCGCCTATGGCGGTTGCTATGGGGTAACGGCCGGCCTGTTTGAGGAATTCGGGGCGGAGCGCGTCATAAACACGCCCATCTCGGAGATCGCCATTGTCGGTTCGGCCGTTGGCGCGGCGATGATGGGCTTCCGGCCGGTTGTGGAGATTATGTACGCGGACTTCCTGTATGTCTGCGCGGATCAGATTATCAATCAGGCGCCGAGGATGCGCTACATTCTTGGCGGCGATACCAAGGTGCCGCTGGTCGTCCGCACGGCGTTTGGCGGTGGCGGCAGGTACTCGTTTAACCATTCGCAAAGCCCTGAAGCGTCGTTTCTCAATGCACCGGGGCTGGCGATCATGATGCCGTCCACCCCGGCCGATGCCAAGGGCATGCTCAAAGCCGCAATCCGCAGCAACAACCCCGTGTTGTTCTTCGAGCAGAAATATCTGTATAAAACCCTCAAAGGCGAGGTGCCGGACGGCGATTATATCGTGCCGATCGGCAAGGGTGATATCAAGCGCGCCGGCAAGGATGTCACGATCGTTGCGACGGGCTGGATGCTGCAGCGCTCCCTCAAGGCGGCGGAGCTGCTCGCGGCGGAAGGCATCGACGCCGAGGTGCTTGACCCCAGGACGCTGAAGCCGCTCGACGAGGATCTGATCCTGAATTCCGTCGGCAGGACCGGGCGGCTCGTGGTTGTGCACGAGGCGCCGGTGACGGGCGGCTTTGGAGCAGAGGTATGCGCAATGGTCTGCGAAAAAGGCTTTGACCTGTTGAAAAAACCGGTGAAGCGCGTTGCGGCGCCGGATATGATCGTCCCGTTTGCACCCAACTGTGAAGATGCGTTTTATCCGGACGAGACTAAGATCGCCAATGCGGTCCGCGAATTGCTGAACTGAAGGCTCCTTCGACCCGCGTGCATCGGGTGGAGCGCGCGCATCTCCGATGCCGTGGAACACGGGCGGCAAGAGCGATTGCCGCCCATACCAACCGCCGTTTTCACAACGGCGGTTGGTTTTTTTTATGGGGAGACGCGGGTTCCGGGAGGCGCGCGTCGCGGTGAGCAGGGCCGGTCAGGACCGGGAATCCCGCGGCGGCGCTGCGCGCTACAGGGGGATGGCACCTGCGCCTGCCTGCACTGCGGGAACGCCGTCGCGCGCATCGATGCTCAGCCCCGGTATCGCTCCGATAACACGGCGCGTGGGAACCGGCAGGGGGCGCAAAGAGCCGTTCCGACGGGCTTGTACGGCGGATTGATCCGTGCAAACGGATGCCGGCGCGCAGCAAAATACGACGACTGACGACTATGAGGAGAAAGGCCCGTCTCCCTTTTTTTCGTTCTGCAGATTGCGCAGATGCAGATAGACCGTATTGCGGGAAATGCCCAGCATTTCCGAAACCTTGGATACGGCGTTCTTGAGTCGGAAGATATCCCTGTCGTGCAGGATTGCTATGATTTCCTTGTTACGATTCGAGGAAAGGATGCTACGGTTGGCATAGACCTCCTCACGGGCTTTTACCAACGTGGTTTCGATCAGCTCGTCGGCGCTGCTGGCGAACGTCTCGTTCGGCAGGTTTTCAACCGAGCCCACTTCAAACAATTCGTTGAAAAACAGGTGCAGAGGAATGTCCAGATAAAAATTGATGCAAAGCAGACCGATGATCGTTCCATGCTTCCCTACAATCGGCAGGGTCGCCGAGCGGATGGGAGCTCCGCTTTTGCTTTTGTTGGCATAGATGAGATTTTTGTGGTTATCGCCGCTGTGCTGAATCTGGCGCAGCATGCTCAGCGCGAGGTCGGTCAGCGGGGCGCCCTCTTTGCGCCCGGTGTAGTGGCCGTTGACAACCTTCACGGCAGCCTTGTCGTAATCCTCAAGGCTGTGCAGCACGATTTCAATGCCCTGTCCCCAGAATTCGGCCAGACCGTCGACAACGGAGTGGTAGGACTGCAGGATCGCTCTGTCGGTTTCGCACAATTGCATACTCATAGTAACACCATCCTGTTTTCACCTTGTTTTGTTCCAATGACATTTGCGAATCACAGTATATAGTATATCGAAAAACAAACGCAAAGGCAATGGAGGAAAACGCAACGAATGAATAAAAAAGAACAGAGAAGAAAAAATAGTTCAAAAACATTAAAATAGTGCATTGACAAAACAAGTTTTTACTGGTATGATGCAATTACTGCAATCGAATGTATTATTAATCACTTGACGACGAAATTCTGATGGGTTGGAGAGCTTGTATGCGAATTGCAATATTGGGCGCCGGGGCAATGGGAATGTTGTTTGGCGGGTATTTATCCCGGCAAAACGACGTGTTTCTGATCGATGTCGATCAAAGCAGAGTCGAGAAAATCCGTGCCGATGGTGTCGTTGTCTCCAACGAGGGCAGGGACGAGGTGTTTCATCCCAAAGCCGGGACCCGGTGTGCAGGGCTGGATCGGATGGATCTTGTCATCGTATTTGTGAAATCGATGTATACGATAGCGGCACTGG
>OIDJ01000003.1_pt1 | contig 72693 bp, 61 predicted proteins | sample 1581541 | NCBI WGS metagenome assembly OIDJ01 (sample SAMEA3882543, study PRJEB24775) | human gut metagenome | biome: human-associated habitat; feature: intestine environment; material: feces | place: Netherlands | collected 2009/2010
CCGGGGAGTACAATCCCTCCGGGAAGCTGCCGATGACCTTCCCGGCACACGTCGGACAGATTCCCATTTACTACAACTACAAAAGCACCGGCCGCCCCGAGAGCAAGGCGGGAGGCTATACCTGCTCCTACCAGGACATCGACTTTGAACCGGCCTATCCGTTCGGCTTCGGATTGAGCTATACGACCTTTGAGATCGGCACGCCGACCCTCGAAAAGCGGGTGTGGCGGCTCGAGCCGGTGACGGTCCGCGTTACGGTCAAGAATACCGGTCACCGCACGGGTCGGGAGACCGTCCAGCTCTACATCCGGGATCACGTGGGTTCCGTGACCCGTCCCGTGCGGGAGCTGCGCGGGTTCCGTCAGGTGCTCCTCCGGCCCGGCGAACAGACCGAGGTCGCCTTCACCCTGGGGGCGGCGGAGCTGGGATTCTGGAACGCCGATCTGCGCTACGTCTTCGAACCGGGCGTCTTCAGCGTGATGTGCGGCCCCGATTCAAAAAACGTGAAGACAGCGGAGTTCGAGTTGCGGTAGTCGGTCCGCGTGCCCGCTTGCGGGATACCCGGGCTGTGAGCGGTCTCCCCGTGATGCCGTTTTGGAGAATCCTTGCACATCTTTGGGGATAATCCGGTAAGCGGCGAATAGTGGAAAATCGCGATTTTTGCCCGAAAAAGATGACAATTATGGAGCAACAGAACAACGGAACTCCGACGCCGCCCCGAAGCAATCCCTATGCAGGCCTGTTGTGGGTCGTGCTGATCGTCCTGTTCCTCAACGGGTTGATCTTCCCGAACTTTTCGGGCCGCCGGATCATCGAGACCGACTACGGAACCTTTATCGGCAAGGTGGACAGCGGGTTGGTCGAACGGGTCATGATCGAGGACGGCCTGATCTATTTCAGCGCCAAGGGCGAGGACGACAAGACGCAGACCTTTCAGACCGGTGAGATCGGCGATCCCGAGCTGGTCGACCGTCTGCTGAAGGCCGAGAGCCCCAATTCCGACGGACGGATCGCCTTCAACCGGAGCGTGCCCCGCCAGAACTCCCCCGTGCTCAATTTCGTGCTGATGTGGGTGCTGCCCGGTCTGGCCTTCTACCTTATCTGGCGGCAGATCGGCCGGAGCATGCAGGCCCGCATGCAGGGCGGCGGCAACTTCCTCTCGTTCGGCAGCAGCGGCGCCCGGATCTATGCCGAGTCGGACGTGAAGACCACGTTTGCCGACGTGGCCGGGCAGGATGAGGCGAAGGAGACGCTGACCGAGATCGGCCGTGACCCCAAGCCCACCATCCAGCGGTACAAGGGCCTTGGCGAGATGAACCCCGAGCAGCTTTGGGAAACGACCATGGACCCGGCAAAGCGCGTCATGAAGCGCGTCACCGTGGACGACGCCATGGCTGCCGACGAGCTGTTCACCCTGCTCATGGGCGACAAGGTCGAGCCGCGGCGCGAGTTTATCGAGCAGAACTCCAAGCTCGTCGCCAATCTCGACGTGTGACCCGCGCGGCGGGCGTCGCCTTTTCATAAAGGCACGTCCGGCGGAGCGGAATGCCCGGCCCCTTCGGGACGTTTCCCGTTCGCGCCGGGCCGCTCCGGGGGTACGGGCCGTCGCCCGCGGAAGGTTTCCCCCGCTTCTTGCCCGTTTCGGGAGGAAAGAAGCGGGGACAAGGAGGGGCGCGCTGGTTGAGGGGCTTTTCCCGTCCGCAGGCGGGTTTGCTTTGCTTCTTTTCTTTATATAAATGGGAAAGGGGTCGAAGGCCCGTTCCCGGGGTGAGCGCGGGCCGGACCCGTCCCCTCCCCCGCCCACGAAAGGTTTTTACTGGCATCTTTTTCTCCGGGAAGGAGAAAGGAGCGACAAAAGGAGCGCAACATGAGCGAAAACAGTTTGGAACGAATTGAGCCGATGCACCTGGAAAAGGAGATGAAGACGAGCTTCATCGCCTATGCGATGGCGGTCATCATCGACCGGGCGCTGCCGGATGTGCGCGACGGCCTGAAGCCGGTGCATCGCCGTATTCTGTACTCCATGGACGAGCTGGGGCTGCAACCGGACAAGCCGTTCCGCAAGAGCGCGCGCATCGTGGGCGACGTGCTGGGCAAATACCATCCGCACGGGGATTCTTCGGTATACGACGCGATGGTGCGCCTGGCGCAGCCGTTCAACATGCGGTACATGCTGGTGGAGGGGCACGGAAACTTCGGTTCGGTGGACGGCGACAGCGCGGCTGCCATGCGTTACACGGAGGCAAGGCTCTCCCGGATGGCGACCGAAATGATGGCCGACATTGACAAGGATACGGTGGACTTCTACCCGAACTTTGACGAAACGCTGATGCAGCCGCAGGTGCTGCCGGCGCGGTTTCCGAACCTGCTGGTCAACGGGTCGGGCGGCATTGCCGTGGGCATGGCAACGAACATTCCGCCGCACAATTTGGGCGAGACGATCGATGCGCTGTGCGCGCTGATCGACGATCCGGATATCAGCATCGACGAGCTCATGCAGTACATCCCCGGCCCGGATTTCCCGACGGGCGGCATCATTATGGGCAAGATGGGCATTGCCAGCGCCTACCGCACGGGCCGCGGCCGCATCGTCGTGCGCGCCAAAGCGGAGATTGAACAGTACGCGGCCAACCGCAGCCGCATCGTCGTGACCGAAATTCCGTATCAGGTGAACAAGGCGCGCCTGGTGGAGCGCATTGCGGAGCTCGTACACGAGAAGAAGATCGAGGGCATTTCCGATCTGCGCGACGAGACGGATCGCAACGGCACGCGCATCGTGATCGAGCTCAAGAAGGATGTCAATGCGAATGTCGTGCTGAACCTGTTGTATAAGCACACCTCCATGCAGGAGACGTTCGGCGCCATTCTGCTGGCGCTGGTGGATGGCGAGCCAAAGATACTCACGCTCAAGGATCTGCTGTACCACTATCTGGAACACCAGAAGCAGGTGGTCACGCGGCGCACGCGCTTCGACCTCAACCGGGCCAAAGAGCGGCTGCACATCCTCGAAGGGTTGATCGTTGCGCTGGACAACATCGATGAGGTCGTGGACCTGATTAAAAAAGCGGCCAATCCCCAGGAGGCCAAGGACCGGTTGATGGCGCGCTTCGGCTTTTCGGAAAAGCAGGCGCAGGCCATTCTGGACATGCGCCTGCAGCGGCTGACCGGACTGGAACGGGACAAGATCCTCGAGGAGGATCGCCAGCTACGCGAGCGCGTGGCCTATCTGCAGAGCATCCTTGACGACGAGGGCCTGTTGCTTTCCATCATCCGCGAGGAGGCGCTGGCCGTGAGGGAGCGGTACAACGATCCGCGGCGCACCGAGATCACGCAGATGATCGACGATATCGACCTTGACGACGTGATCCAGGAGGAAGACATGGCCGTGACCATGACGCACTTTGGCTATATCAAGCGCCTTTCGCCGGATACCTATCGCGCGCAGCGGCGCGGGGGCCGCGGCGTGATCGGGCAGGGTACGCGCGAGGAGGACTTTGTGGAGTCGCTGTTTGTCACCAGCACGCATGCGCCCATCATGTTCTTTACCAACCTTGGCCGCGTGCTCAAGATCAAGTGCTATGCGATCCCGGAGGCCGGTCGTAGCGCCAGAGGACTGCCCATTGTCAATCTGTTGCAGCTGCAGGGCGGCGAAAAGGTCACGGCGACCATCCCGCTGCCGCGCTACCCGGCGGGCGGCTATATCGTGATGGCCACGCGGCAGGGCGTCATCAAGAAGACGCCGGTCGAGGAGTTCGACAATATCCGGCGCGGCGGGATCATCGCGTTGAACCTGCGCGAAGGCGACGAACTCATCGCCGTGGAATTTTCGCGCGGGGAGGACGAGTTTCTCGTCGCCTCCCGCAAGGGCAAGTGTGTCCGCTTTGTCGAGGACGACGTGCGCCCGATGGGCCGCACCGCCACCGGCGTGCGGGCCATGCTGCTCGAGGCGGACGACGAGGTCGTGGACATGGTCAAGGTAGCGCACGGCGGGAGCGTGCTCACCGTGACCGAGCGCGGCATGGGCAAGCGCACGCCGGAGGATCAGTACCCGCAGCACCGGCGCGGCGGCAAGGGCGTGTGGGCGATGCAACTTACCGACAAGACGGGCGACCTCGCCTGCCTGCGCATGGCTGCGGACAACGAAGATCTCATGCTCATCCGGGACGACGGCACCGTCATGCGCATGCCGGTGGAGCAGGTTTCCGTCATTTCCCGCTACACGCAGGGCGTGCGGCTCATGCGGGTGGACGAGGGCACCCGCATCGCGGCCGTGGCCGTCGTGCCGCATCAGGAGGAGGAACCGGACGAGACCGGAGAGGACGGCGGCAACGGCTGATTTGTGCCGGACATGTCCGGAACGATCCGTCCTGTCCAACGATCACAACCGGAGAAGGGCGGCCCGTTCCATATCGCTTTCCCCCCGTGAAACCCATGCCATCGAAACCGCTGTCCATACCACCCGCCCCCGAAATCCGCCTCCTGCCAGGGCAGACAGGGCCCGTAAGGCCCGCGAAAGGCCTTCCGGGCCAGGTCGGGCGTGTCGCCCCCAAGGCCGTTTTTAGCAAAAAATCTGGGAAAAATTGCCTGGATGGAGACACGGAATGCGGAACAGAATAGGAACGTCGCCATCAGGCGGCAGACACACCGGAAGGAGGACACAACATGGACAGCAAGAGTGGGAATCAGACCATCGGCTGTGAAGTGACGAGCTGTCGCTTCAACCGGCAGGGCTGCGAATGCAACCTGGATCGTATCCAGATCAAACCCTGCTGCGATTGCCACACCGGCGACAAGCACGAAAGCCTTTGCGGCTCCTATGTCGCCAAGTGACCGGCAATCCGCCCAGTGACGGCCGACGGGCGCATGCCCGCGGCGCCACCCCTTCCGAAAAGGAGAGGCACGCCTCTCCTTTTTTATTGCTGCTTGCGCAAAAGGGAAAGCGCTGCCCGGCGTTTATCATGGACCGGCAAACGCCGAGCAACCTTGCCAAGCGGCAGGGGTTTGAGTACGCGGCGCTGCGCTTCCTGCATCAGGATGCGCCGCTCGTGTCCCAGACGGACAGGACGCGCCACGGCGCCTATGCGGCAACGCAGCAACTGTTACAGGCCCATCCCGAAGTGGATGGCATCATTTACTCGGACGACGCGCTGGCGGCGGTGGGCATGCGCGCGCTTCTGGATATGGATCGCCGCATCCCGGAGGATGTGGCGGTCATCGGGGTGAACAATTCCTTCTTTGCGGAACTGTGCACGCCCCGCCTGACGTCCCTGGACAATATGCTTTATGATCAGAGCCTTACCGCCGTGCGCACGCTGCGCACCGTGCTGGCCGGCGAACATGCCAACCGGCGCGTGATGATCTGTTCCGAAATCATCGAGCGGGAGTCCACCTGAAACGGGGCAGCCATCCGGCAAATCCCGCCGGGCGCATGCCCTCCGGCGACAGCGCCGGCGCCGCAGACGATGCGTCCGGTACAATGCGCGCGCAAGCGCGATGCGGGAATCGCTTCCGGCAGGAACCGCAGGACGGGGGCGCCTTCGCCGCGTTGCCATGGCCGCCAGAGGGACGCATTTTCCAAAGATCCCCCGCCCTTTTCTCCCGGAAAAAGGAAAATCAGAACAATGCCCTGACAAAAAAGACGGGTTCGCCCGTTCGCTTTCCCTTCGCCGGTTTTCCCCTGCTTCCGTTTTGTCGAAAAGAAAAGCCCGGGCGGAAGCGCGCTTTCTTTCTCCCCGGAAAAGAAACCTTAACAACAAAAAGTCGCGGCGAGAGCCGGCGGGGTCCCCCTCCGCCCTCCAATCGCCGGGCCGGCCCGGCGGGAAGGCGCGCAACCGGCGGGGACAACCGGCGGGTGATATCGTACAACGAGCGGGCGACCTGCGGCGGGCGGATACAACCGTCCGCCGCTTGTACAACCGCCGTCCGGATGCTATGCTTGGAGCACCAACCGGCAGGAGAGGGGGCGTTCCCATGGAAAAGGGGGCCGTGCGGGAGAAGCGGCGGGCGCTGCTGTCCCGGTTTTATCAGGGCAACCGGCTGTGCTTTTGCGTGGCGCTGGCCTGTGCCGTGCTCATGGCGGCGATCAATCTCGCGCTGTCCTTCCTCATGCAGCAGCTCGTCGATGCCATCTCCGGAGAAGCGGATGTGTTGCCCCTGCCGGCGTTGGCGTGGATGACCGCCGGGCTGGCCGCCGCCGTCATTGCCGTCGAGGGCATAAACTGCGTTGCAAAGCCGGCCTTCCTGCGACGGGCCATGCGGCAGTACAAAGAGGAGTCCTTTGCACAGCTGCTGCAAAAGAACCTGTCCACCTTTCGGGAGGAGGCCACCGCCACCTATATCTCGGCGCTGTCCAACGACACCGCGAGCCTTGAGACCAACTATCTGGAAAAACAGTTCTCCATTGCGGTCAACGCCGTGGTGTTCGCCGGGGCGTTCGCCATGATGCTGCTGTACAGCCCGTTGCTCACGGCAGTGGCGGTCGGCTTGTCCGTGCTGCCGCTGCTCGCATCCGTGCTGGTGGGCGACCGGTTGAAGACGGCGGAACGGCAGGTGTCCGACCGCAACGAAAGCCTGCTGGCCACACTCAAGGACAGTCTGAACGGGTTTTCCGTCATCAAGAGTTTTCAGGCGGAGCGGGAGATCCTGCGCGCTTTCAGCCAGATGAACCGGGAGACGGAGGACGTCAAGTGCAGGAAACGGCGTCTGGCGGACATTCTCGGCACGATCGGCGCCGTGGCGGGCATGGCGGCGCAGATGGGGGTATTCCTGGCGGGCGCCGCTTTTGCGCTTTCCGGGAAGGGGATTACGCCCGGCGTGGTGATGGTGTTCGTGCAGTTGATGAACTTCGTCATCCAGCCCATTGCGGAGATCCCGCGGGATGTGGCCGGCCGGCGGGCGGCGCTGTCGCTTGTGGACAAGCTGGCCGCCGCGCTGGAGACGCATGTGCGCGACCGGGGCGCGCAGTTGCCGCCCGTGCTTCACCGGGAGCTGGCCCTGGAAGGCCTGACCTTCCGCTATGGCGCGGGGCGGGCGGTGCTGTCCGATGTGTCCGCCGTGCTCCAGGCCGGGCGGTGCTACGCGGTCGTTGGCGCCTCCGGCAGCGGGAAGTCCACCCTGCTCGGCCTGTGCATCGGGATGGACGACCGCTACGAGGGACGCATCCTGCTCGATGGGCACGACGTGCGCGACATCAGCTGTGAATCGCTCTATGGCCTCGTCTCCATCATCCAGCAGGAGGTGTTTGTCTTCAACGCCTCGATCCGCGAAAATATCACCATGTTCCGTCCGTTTCCGCCGGAAGCGGTGGAGGAGGCGATCCGGGGCGCCGGGCTGTCGGCGCTGGTGGAGAACCGTGGCGACGCCTACCTGTGCGGGGAAAACGGCTGCAACCTCTCCGGCGGGGAACGGCAGCGCATCGCCATCGCCCGATGTCTGCTGCGGCGCACGCCCGTCCTGCTGGTGGACGAGGCGACCGCCTCGCTCGACCGGCAGACGGCGCGCCATATCGTCAATACGCTGCTCAATCTTACGGGCATCCTGCGCGTTGTGGTGACGCACGTGCTCGATGCGGAGGAGCTGCGCCGCTTCGACGGCATTCTGGCGCTTAAAAACGGCCGCGTGGAGGAGTGCGGCACCTTTGAAGAACTGATGCGGCAGCGGGGCTATTTCTATTCGCTGTACACGGTTTCGCAATAGGCGGCTGGGGGAGACGCGCCAGGGCGCAGTCCCGGCCGGGTTACGGATGCTCCTTGATCGCAACGACGACCCATTCGCCTGCGTCGTTGCGCTCCACCTTCCAGAGCGAGGGGATCTCCCGGCTGCCCGAGACCGTGTTCCCCTCGTTGTCGAACGCTTCAACGGAATAGCAAACCCAGAGATAACCCTCCGCCTCCTCCAGATGCGCCGACCACAGTTCCAGGGCGTGCTCGGTGCGGGAAGCGCCCCGATCGGACGGCGTGGCGTACCGCGCGAGCAGGCCGTAGCGCGCCTCGTTTTCGACCCGGGTGTGGGTGCAGTCGCCCAACGCCATGTCGGCAAGCCGCAGGACTGCCTGCGCCGCCGCCCGGTCCGCCGCGCTTCCAATGTACGCCAGCCGGCCGAGTTCTTCGCTGCTGTAATAGGCGAGCGGTTGCACCTGCGCCATACGGTACACGGGGAAAAAGCGCAGCAGTACGGCCCCCGCCGCGACGAGGGCGGCCGTTATGGCGATCACGAGCAGCGCCCGGTTGCGCAGCCTCCGGCGGATTTTTGTCAAAGCGTGCGCGGCATGCGCGTCCTGCGCGCCGCCCGCCGCATCGGGCCCGGCCGCGATGGCGCCCGCCGCCATGGCGTCCCGTTCGGCCGCGCATGCGGCGCAGCGGGCAAGATGCGCCCCGACAAACGCCGCCGTTTCGGCGCTCACCAGATCCTCGAGATACAGCGGCAGCAAGTCGCGCACGATGCTGCATTCATGTTTCATGGCATTCGCCCTCCAATCCGTTCTTCAACATCCTGATGGCCCGGTGGCAGGTGACGCAGGCCCAGTTGTCCGATCTGTGGAAGATGGCGCCGATCTGCCGGAAGCTCAACTCTGCAAACATGCGCTACATGAGCACCTCCCGGTAGGGGTCCGGAAGCGCATGTACGCGCCTGCGGAGGCGTTCCGCCTTCAGCTTCCGGCAGACGGCTTCGTCGGGCGGGGCGGCGGGGTCCGCCACCGCCTCAAGCGCCGTGGCATCGAGGCTGACCGTCCGCCCGGCCTTTTTGCAATAGGAAAAATAGCAGTTCTTTGCGATCTGGCACAGCCACACGCGAATGTCGCATGCGCCCCGAAATCCCGCCGCCGAGCGCAGCGCCCGGAAGAAGGTCTCGCTCGTGATCTCCTCGGCGATGTGCTCGCTGCCGGAGAGCCGGCGCACATAGAAATAAACATCCGCAAAATAGGCTTCATAGATCTTTTCAATATCCATCTGCGCCGTCACCCCCTTTCCTCTATAAGACGCCGTTTAACGGGAAATCTTACAACTGTGTTTCAAAGCGGCCCGTCCGCCCGGCTGCCCGTCGAAGGCCCCCGCGCGTTGCGCGGCGCTCCCGAATAGGAGCGGCGGACCCCGGCGAATACGCCGGCGGCCCGCCGAACCCGTTGCCGCCCGCAGGGACGGCGCTCTATCCCTTGTCCCCCACAGCCGCCTGCCCCGGCCGGCTTTTTGGGGAATCGCAGCGCCGCTTACGGCACGACGGCTGCGAGCACCTCGCCGATGGGACGGCGGATGGTCAACGCGGCCTGCGCGTCGCGCGGCGTGGCGCTGAGGTTGATGACCGCCAGATCCCGGCCGTGGAAATAGTCGACCAGCCCCGCCGCAGGGTATACCGAAAGCTGCGTGCCGCCGATGAGCAGCATATCCGCCTGCGCCACCGCCTGCACCGCGGCCGACAGCGTCGCCGGGTCCAGCCCTTCGCCGTAGAGCACGACGTCCGGCTTGATGATTCCGCCGCAGGCGCAGCGCGGCACGCCTTCGGCCGCCAGCACCGCGTCGACCGGGTAGCTCCTGCCGCACGCCATGCAGTGGTTGCGGTATACGCTGCCGTGCAGCTCCAGCACATGGCGGCTCCCCGCCTTCTGATGCAGCCCGTCGATGTTCTGCGTGATCACCGCCGTCAGCTTGCCCCGCTGCTCCAGCCGCGCAAGCGCGCGGTGCGCCGGGTTGGGCTCCGCCTCCGGACAGATCAGATACTTGCGGTAGTAATCGAAAAACACCTCCGTATGCCGCAGGAAAAACCCGTGGCTCAGCAGCTCCTCCGGCGGCTTGCCGTAGGCCCGCAGCGCGGCATAGACGCCGTTGCTGCTGCGAAAATCCGGTATGCCGCTCTCGGTCGAAAGCCCCGCTCCGCCGAGAAACGCCACCCGCCCGGCGCGGTCGAGCATCTCCGAAAGCCTTGCAAGTTGTTCGTCCATGTCTGTCGCCTCCTTGCCTTATCATACCATATCCGCTATACTGTTGGCATGAAAATCCGGTTTTTTGACGCAAAGATCGCACAGTTTTCGGGCACGCCGCACGTGATCGGCGGCGAGCTCTGGGTGGAGGACGGCCGCATCACGCATGCAGGCCCCGCCCCCGCCGCGCCCCGCCCCGCATTCGACCGCGAGATCGACTGCCGCGGCGGCCTGTTGCTGCCGGGCTTCAAAAATGCGCACACGCACTCCGGCATGACGTTCCTGCGCTCCCATGCGGACGATCTGCCCCTGGCAGACTGGCTCGAAAAGCAGGTGTTCCCGTATGAGCGCCAGCTCACCGGCCGCGATATCGGCACGCTGGTGCGCCTCGCCATCCTCGAATACGTCTCCGGCGGACAGACCGCCATGTTCGACATGTACTTCCACCTCGATGAGGCGGCGGAAGCCGCCATCTCGTCCGGGTTTCGCCTGTCGTTCGTGGGGGCGACGAACGATTATGGCGGCAGCGCCCGGCAGACCGAGGCCGAGTACCACCGCTTCAATGCGCTCCACCCGCTTGTGAACTACCGCATCGGCATCCATGCCGAATATACCACGAGCGAGCCGCTGTTGATCGATATGGCGGCGCTGTCGCGCGAGCTGCACGAACCGTTCTTCACCCATCTGGCCGAGACGCGCGCCGAGGTCGACGGCTGCTATGCGCGCTATGGCATGAGCCCGCTCCAAAAGCTCGATTCGCTCGGCGCGTTCGCCTATGGCGGCGGCGGCTTCCATATGGTGCACCTCAGCCCGGACGATCTCGACCTGTGCGCCCGCCGCGGGCTTTACGCCGTCACCTGCCCCGCCTCCAACCTCAAGCTCGCGTCCGGCGTCGCGCCCGTATGCGAATTCCTGCGCCGGGGTATCCCCGTCGCCATCGGCACGGACGGCCCCGCCAGCAACAACTGCCTCGACTTTTTCCGGGAAATGTTCCTCGTTACCGGGCTGCAAAAGGTTGCCGAGCGGGACGCCGCCGCCTGCGGCGCGCTCGATGTGCTGCGGATGGCGTGCGTCAATGGCGCGCATGCCATGGGTCTGGTCGACTGCGACGACCTGCTCCCCGGCAAGCAGGCCGATCTGGTCCTGCTCGAGCTGCATCAGCCCAACATGCAGCCCGAAAACGATGTGCTCAAAAACGTCGTGTACAGCGGCTCCAAACAAAACGTCCGACTGACCATGGTCGCCGGTCGCATCCTCTATGAGGATGGCGCGTTCTTCACCGGCTGTGACCCCGAGCGGATTTACGCGGAAGCAAACGCCATCATTCGCCGCATGGAGGCGTAGCCGCCGCCCTGTTTTTGGCGGTTTTTCAGAAAGCAAAAGAAAAAGCCCCCGAAAGGGGGGCAAAGGCCGGGACGCGGGGAAAGCCATCCTCCCCGTCGTCCCCTCTTTTTCTTTCAGCCTCCCCATCCCTCGAAAGAAGAGGAGGGCGGCACGTCAACGGCTCAATGCGGCTTTGCCGCCCATATACGGCCGGAGCGGCTCGGGGATGCGCACGCTGCCGTCGCTTTGCAGGTTGTTCTCGAGGAACGCGATGAGCATGCGCGGCGGCGCGACGACGGTATTGTTGAGGGTGTGTGCGAGATAATTGCCGCGCTCGCGTCCCTTGATCCGGATGGCAAGCCGGCGCGCCTGCGCGTCGCCGAGGTTGGAGCAGGAGCCGACCTCGAAATACTTCCGCTGCCGCGGCGACCATGCCTCCACATCGAGACTGCGCACCTTCAGATCCGCCAGATCGCCGGAGCAGCACTCCACCGTGCGCACCGGGATGTCCAGCGAGCGGAAGAAATCCACGCTGTTGCGCCAAAGCCGGTCGAACCAGGCGGCGCTGTCCTCCGGCTTGCAGACCACGATCATCTCCTGCTTTTCAAACTGGTGGATGCGGTATACCCCGCGCTCCTCGATGCCATGCGCGCCCACCTCCTTGCGGAAGCAGGGCGAGTAGCTCGTCAGCGCAAGCGGCAGGCGCTCCTCGTCGAGAATGGTGTCAATGAAACGGCCGATCATGGAGTGCTCGCTCGTGCCGATCAGGTACAGATCCTCCCCCTCGATCTTGTACATCATGTTTTCCATCTCGGCAAAGCTCATCACGCCGTCCACCACGCCGCCGCGGATCATGAACGGCGGGATGCAGTAGGTAAAGCCGCGGTCGATCATAAAATCGCGCGCATAGCTCAAAACGGCCGAATGCAGGCGCGCCACATCCCCGAGCAGGTAGTAGAATCCGTTGCCGCTCGTCTTTCTCGCACTGTCGAAATCGACGCCGCCGAGCGCCTCCATGATGTCCACGTGGTATGGCACCGGGAAATCCGGCACGACCGGCTCGCCAAAGCGCTCGCGCTCCACGTTTTCCGTATCGTCACGGCCGATCGGCACCGCCGGATCGATCAGGTTCGGAATGACCAGCATCCGCTTGCGGATCTCCGCTTCATACGTCGTTTCCTGCGCCTCCAGCGCCGCCATCTCGTCGGCCATCGCCTTGACCTCGGCCTTGGTCGCCTCCGCCGCCTCGCGCTCACCGCGCGCCATCAGGCCGCCGATCTGCTTGGACAGCACGTTGCGCCGGTTGCGCAGCTCGTCGCACCGGGTCTTCGCCGCCCGGTATGAGGCGTCCAGCTCGACCACCTCGTCCACCAGCGGCAGCTTGTCGTCCTGAAATTTCTTCCTGATGTTCTCGCGCACCTTGTCCGGTTCCGTCCGGAGCAATTTTATGTCGATCATCCGTTTGCTTCCTCTGCTTTCGGTTTATTTGTCTTTTCCCCTCTGAAACGGCCCCAAAAATGGCCCCTCATCGCCGCCCCCGGGCGGCTGCCGCGCGCCGGCCGTCAATCGCCGCAATCGTCGCCGTAAAAGGTATCGATCATCCCTTCCACCGGGCTGTCGTACCAGTGCTCGGTATCGTTCTCCCAGCGCTCACAGTAGTCGTCAATGATGCGCTCCGCCCAGCCGTCCTCCGCGCCATACCAATCGACGATCTCCCCTTCAAAGAAGGAGGAGAACCAGTCCGCCGGGAACAGGGGCGATATATCTCTGTATGCGGCAAATTTCAGGAACCCCTCTTCGAACTCCGCGGCGTATTCGGCGCCGGCGAGCTTCGCCCATGCGTCGGACATCGTCCGGATGAACTCCGACCTGGTCACCTCCGTGGCGTCCGTGTCCGCGTCGGTCCCCTCCACGCTGACGACGGGATACAGAAAGTACAGATTCCCTCCGCCGCGGTAGTTCTCCAGCCGCGCCGTGATCACGCAGCGGCAGCCCAACAGCTGCTCCGTATCGAAGTCATACTCCACCATGTCCTCATTATAAAAATAGAGGTACTCGCAGGAAAACTCCTCGACGATCACCTCATCGTACGCGCTGGACGAGCTGGACAAAGTGATTTCGACGGGGTGATCCAGCTTCAGGCGATACGACGGGAACGGCGCGTTGCGCTGCACGACGCCGCACACGGTGATGGTTTCCGAATCGCTGAGGCTGAATGTCGTCATGTCCAACTGCTCCAGATTGTGGACACCGAGCGCCGACAGCCCGCTCGTCGGGGCGGATGTCACGTCGCCGGCCGCGGGCGTGCCGGCCGCGGGCGCGGGGGTCGGCGTGCCGAGCCCGAGCTCCAGGAGCACGCTCTCCAGAACGGAAGCCGCGTCGCCTGCCGCAGGCGTGCAGTCCGAGCCGTCATTTGCGAGCTCCGCGCGCAGGGCCGTGAGAAAGGCGGCGATGTCGCTGCTCTTCGTGCGGGCATAGCCCTCCTCCAGGGCTTCCATGGCGGCCTCCCTGTCGCCCATCTCCAGGCGCGCATCGGCAAGCCGGGTGTAGGCGCCGGACTGTTTGGGGTCGATGTCGACCGCGGCGGCAAAGGCGGCCGCCGCCTCCTCATAGCTGCCCTCGGACAGATGCCACATCCCCAGCGCATACTGCTCCTGCCAGGCGGCCTCCGCCGCCCGGCGGGAACGCCCCATCAAGAGCGCGAGCAGGGCCGCGCAGGCCACGCAGACGACCGCCGCCGCAAGCACAACGACGATGCGAATCCTTTTGCTCATAATAATCCCCCTCCCATTTTCGTTACAGGCGCGGCGCCGGCGTGTCGGGACGGATGTCCTGCCCTGCGCCTGCGCGGCGCGCTCCCGTCCTGCCGTCCCCCGGTCGCCAGCCTGCTTTCTCCTGCCTGCTTTTTTTCACAAAAGCAGGCGAATACCACCCTCAAAGGGAACCAAAAAAACATTTATTTCGTCTTCCCCCGGCCGCCAGTCGGTTTTCTTTTGCCTACTTTTCTTTTTTCAAAAAGAAAAGTAGGAGAAAAACCCCGCAAAGGGAACCCCAAAACATTTTTTCCCGTCCCCCCGGCCGCCAGTCGGTTTTCTTTTGCTTCTTTTCTTTTTTCAAAAAGAAAAGAAGGGGAGCCGTTACATCCGCTCAGGCGCCTTCATGCCAAGCAGCCCGAGCCCGATGGCGATGACGCGGCGGGCGGCGTCGGTCAGGGCAAGGCGGGCGTTGCGCACGGCGGGGTCGTCGGCCATGATCCGCCGTTCATAATAGAAGCGGTTGAACGCCTGGCAGACGGCCATGACGGCGCGGGAAACGAGGTACGGCTCGTACTTTTCGGCGGCTTCGGCCACGGCGCTCGGGAATGCGGCGAGCGCGGAGAGCAGCGCGCGGCTCTCGCCGTCGTCGAGCGCGGCATAATCGACCTCGCCTGCGGGCCGGGCCTTGCGCAGCACGGAGCAGGCGCGCGCGTGCGTGTACTGCACGTAGGGGCCGGTTTCGCCATCAAAGTTGAGCACGGCGTCCCAGTCGAACACCACATCCTTGATCCGGCCATTGTAGAGGCTGTTCCAGATGAGCGCGCCCACGCCCACATCGCGGGCAACGGCGGCACGCTCCGGCAGATCGGGGCTTTTCTCGGCCATGATCGCGCCGGTCTTATCGATTGCGGCCTGCAGCACGTCGCGCAGCTTGACCATGTTGCCCCTGCGGGTGGAAAATGCGCCGTCCGTACCCGATACCATGCCGAAGGCCACGTGTACCAGGTCTTTGGCCCACGGGTAGCCCATGAGCTCGACCACCTTGAACCACTGCCGGAAGTGCAGGCTCTGCTGGTAGGCGACAACGTAGAGGCACTTGGCAAAATCATACGTATCCTTGCGGTAAAGGGCGGCGGCAATGTCGCGCGTGGCGTACAGCGTCGCTCCATCGCTGCGCAGGATAATGCACGGCGGCATTTTATAGGCGGAAAGATCGACGATCTGCGCGCCCTGATCGAGCTTGAGCAGCCCCTTTTGGCGCAGCTCGTCCACAACGCGGCCCATCTTGTCGTTATAAAAGCTCTCGCCGGCATAGCTGTCGAAGCGGATGTCCATGAGGTCGAACACCTGCTGCACCTCGGAGAGCGTAATCTCCTTGAACCAGTTGAACAGGTTGGTCGCCTCCGCATCGCCCTCCTCGATGCGGCGAAACCAGGCGCGGGCGGCATCATTCATGGCCTCGTCGTTTTCGGCCTCCTGATGAAAGCGCACGTACAGCCGGACCAGCTCGTCCACGCCGCCACGCTCGACCGCCTCACGGCTGCCCCACGTCTTGTAGGCATAGATCATCTTGCCAAACTGCGTGCCCCAGTCCCCGAGGTGATTGATCCCCACGCTGCGATAGCCGAGGTGGTTGTAGATGCGATAGAGCGCGTTGCCGATGACGGTGCTGGGCAGATGCCCGATGTGCAGCGGCTTTGCGATGTTGACAGAAGAATAGTCGATGCACACGCAGCGACCGCCGCCCGCATCGCTGCCGCCGTAACGGTCGCCTTCGTGCGCAATGCGCTCGAGCACGGCGCGCGAGAGCGCCGCCCGGTCGAGCGTAAAGTTCAGATAGCCGCTCAGGGCCTCCACACGCGCCACGCCGGCGGGCAGAACGATGCGCCCGGCCAGATCGGCGGCGATGAGCGGCGGCGCCTTGCGCATCGTACGAGCCAGTTTGAAACAGGGGAACGCAAAGTCGCCCATATCCGGGTTGGGGGGCGCCTCCAGCATTGCGGCGGTCTCCTCCGCGGTGAACGCCCCGTCCCAGCCGGGTGTGGCGCACAGCGCCTCTGCGATCGCCAAGCGGAACTCCATACCTCTTCCTCCCTCTCCATCAGGTTTTTTCATTATAGCAAAGGATTCCGGTCTTGTTAAGAGCAAGATTCTCCCGTATACTGTATTTATATTCCCGCGATCCAGCATCGCCGGACCTCCGCCCGCCTTGCCGGCGGCCCCCACCAACGTCAAAGGGATTGCACCGAACCATGCGCCATTCCCCCAGGGCACGGGTGCGCCATCTGCGCACCACGAGGGAGATCCTTCGTTCCCATCTGCCAACGCTGTACAACGCCATCGCGCTCGCCTGCGCCGCCGTGCTGCTGTTCGCAGGGGACAGCTTTCATCTGTCCTTTTTGCCGCTGGTTGTGCTCAACGCCGCGCTGGGCATCGGCGCGGAGCTGGCCTTCCGGCGCAACATGGACGCGCTGAACACGCCGGAAATGCCGGCCGTCGTGCTGCACGGCGAGGGGCATGAGGAGCGGCCGGCCGAGGCGCTCGCCGTGGGCGACCGGCTGCGCCTGGACGCGGGCAGCCCGGTGCCGGCCGACTGCACGGTGACGGACGGCGCGGTGCTGGCGGACGTCTCGCTGCTGGACGGTCGCAGCGCGCATGTTTCGTTCGCCGAGGGGGATACGCTCCCCGCCGGCGCGGCGGTGGTGCAGGGCGCGTGCGAGGCGGCGGTCGCCGCCACGGGCGAGCGGACCCGGCTGCACCAGGCGGAGAGCGAAGCGCGCAGGCGCGCCGAGCCGCGCTCCGAGATGGCGCGCGGGATCACGCGGCTGATCCGCGTGCTGACGGTGCTCGCGCTCCCGTTGTGTCTGCTCAAATACCTCCTGTACGTGCGGCACGGGGACGATGCGGCGCATGCCGCCGCCTCTGCCGCCGGGTCGCTGATGGGCATGCTGCCGGCGGCAATGCTGCTGCTCGCCGCGTCGGCCATGCTGCTCTCCACGGTGCTGCTGCGGCGGCGGCAGGTGCTTGCGCGCGACCTGTACAGCGTGGAGATGTTCGGCCGGATCGACACGCTCTGTTTTGACAAGACCGGCACGCTCACGTGCGGCACGGCGGCCGATGTGCTGCGCGGGGAGGCGCGCGAGGCGGTCGCCTATTTTCAGTCTGCCGGCGTCGATGTGCGTATTCTCACGGGCGATACGCCGCAGGCGGCGGAACCCATCGCGCGCGCGCTGCACCTGCCGGGGCCGATTGTGGATTGCGCCCTGCTGCCGGACGACGGCGCTCTCGCCGACGCCGCGGCCTTTGGCGGCGTGTTTGCGAACGCAACCGCGGGGCAGAAGGCGCAACTTATCGCCGCGCTGCGCGCCGACGGCCGTTGCGTCGGCATGGTCGGCGACGGGGTCAACGATATCGCGGCATTCCGCACGGCCGACTGCAGCGTGGCGCTGCTGCACGGGTGCGAGGCGGGGCGCAGCGCGGCGCAGCTCGTGTTGCTGGACGAGGACCTGCTCGCGCTGCCGGACATCGTGCGCGAAGCGCAGCACATCATCGGCAGCGTGACGCGGACGGCGGAGCTGTTCGTCAAAAAGAGCCTTACCTCCATGATCGTGCTGCTGATCGCGCTGATCACGCCGCTGGAATACCCGTTTTCGCCGCGGCAGCTCTCGATCGTGGCGCTGTTTACGATCGGTCTGCCGGCGCTGGCGTTCACGTTTGAGCGGGAGAGCGCGCCCACGCACGGGCACTTTGTGCGCAGCGTGTTTTTGGAAGCCGTACCCGGTACGCTGCTGAGCCTGCTGTGCGTGTTGGCCGCCATGGTTTCCGGCGGCCCGCTTGGCCTGAGCGGGACGGAGGGCGTTACGCTTTGCGTCTATGCCTATGCTGTCTCCGGGATGCTGGTGCTGCTGCACATCTGTCGGCCGTTTGACCGCAACCGGGCGATGTTATCGATCACGATGGGCGCCTGCCTGTTCGCCGCGCTGGCGCTGCTGCGCGCGCCGCTCGGCATCGCGCTGCCCACGCCGCAGATGCTGCCCGTGCTGCTGCCGCTTGCGGCGCTGGGATATCCGCTGCTGTTCCTGCTCGTGCGGATAATGGAGCGTCTGTCCCGCCGCCGCAGGCAAAAAGCGCCGCATCCGGACGAATAAACAAAGATGGCGAAAAAACCGCCGTTTCCGCTTGACGCGCCGCGTCTTTTGCACGATAATATTGCCGCGTAAGTACGCAATACGATGATGGGAGGAAATCTATCCATGAAAAACCGTTTGCCGGCCCTGTTGCTGGCGGCCCTGCTGCTTGCCGCGCTGGCGGCGGGCTGCGTGACCCCGTCCGCCGAGCCGACCCCCACGCCGGAACAATCGGCGGAACCGACCGCCGAGCCCACCGCGGAGCCGACCGCCGAACCCACGGCGGAGCCGACCGCCGAACCCACGGCGGAGCCGACCGCCGAACCCGTCAACTATACCCCCGGCACGCGTACGGAAACGACATATGAGAGCACCTGGCTCGGCCTGCGCTACACGCTGCCCGAGGGCATGAGCATGGCGACCGACGAGCAGATCAACGCCGCCATGAACATCGGCGCGGAGATGCTCGACATCGACGGCAGCCTGCTGGACGCTTCGCTCGTCCAGATCATCTATGAGATGATGGCCATTTCCACCGACGGCGACAACCTGCAGATCATTGCGGAGGACACCGCCATAAAGGGCATGAGCGCCGAGCTCTACGTATCGGCCCTGCAGCTGCAACTGCCCTCATTGGGCTTTACGATCGGGGAAGCCGGAACCGCCGAACTGTGCGGCCAGACCTATCAGACGCTGGACGGCGCGCTCGAGACGAACGGCGTCACCGTCTATCAGCGCTATCTGGTGCGCCGCATTGGCGACCGGATGGCGCTCATCACCGCATCGTCCCAGTCCGCCGAAGGCATCGACGCATTGCTGGCCGGTTTTTCCCCGCTCGCATAGGCCGTGGACGGCGCCTGCGCGGCGCCGCTGCATATGCGCGACAGCACAGAAGATAAAAGGAGAATTTCAACCATGGAATCCTATCAAAACTATCCGTCCGCCCCAGTCGGCTCCTCGCTTCTCAAGGTGACGGGTATTCTGATGATCATCTTTTCCGCCATAACGCTCGTCTTTGGCCTCATCGGCCTGTTCGGACTGCTGACCCTCAGCGCGATGGCAGGCGTCGGCGCGCTGATGCTGGTGATCGTGCTGGGGTACATCCTGTTCTTTGCCGGGACCGTGCTCGAATTTATCGCCGGCATCGTCGCCGTGAAAAACTGGGCGAACCCGGCCAAGGCGCATACCTGCATGGGGTGGGGCGTCACCCTGCTCGTGCTGGCCTCGCTGAGCCTGCTGCTCGCCCTGCTGGGCAGCGGGACGAACAGCGTCACCGCGGTCATCGGCATCGTACTCCCCATCCTGTATATCGTCGGCGTCAATCAGCTCAAACAACAGGCCTGAAGCGCGCGCTGCCGGCATCCTTCGCCGCCCTTTCCAAACCGGGCGGGGTGCTTTTGCGCCGCGCGGAGCGGCACAGCGAAACGGAAACGCGGATGCGCCCTGGCGCATCCGCGTTTTTCAAATCGTTCGATCGTCCCTGCCCGTTGCGGCAGCTGACCGGCGCTCGCTGCCGCCTGGCGAGCGCGACGCGTGTTCGTCCGGGCGCGGCCCCGTTCCCCGACGGGCATACATTCCCTGCGGGCGCGGGAGGCGCGTCCTGCCGCCCCTGCGGCGGCCCGACAGGGAACGGTTTCACGGCTCGCACGGATGCGGCGCGCATGGAAAGGACTCCCCGCCGGGCGATCCCCCCAGACAGCCGGGAATCCTTGAATTCCTGGGTTCCCGGGCTCTTTCAATATAATTGTCAACTCTCTGCCGCGAGCGGGAGCACGCACGGTTGACGAGCGCCCTGCCAAGCAATCCCCGGATGTGGGGAAGCGCATGGATCCCGTTTTGTTGGGGGTGTGTAACCGCTGCAACCGGCCGCCCATACGCCGGCAGCCGGTTCCGGCGCTTCTGCGTTTCCGGCTGTCGGTTCCGATCCGGGACCGCGTGCAAACAAACGGCCGGCCCTGCGGCCGGCCGGTGGCGGTCCGAACTATGCCTTTGCGTATAACAGCCCGACGAGCCAGTTGAGCGTGCGCACGGGCAACAGGCGCGCCAACAGCAGGAAAAACTGGTATTGCAATCCGCACGAATAGAGCGCCTTCGGCCGTTTTTTGCGCGCGATGGCGGCGATGCGGCGGCCGATGACCTCCGGCGGCATGCCGTTCTGCTCGTCGCGCTCCATGCCGGCAACCGACCGGGCCAGCGCCGGATAGGCGGCGGCGCCGGTTTCGTTCTTGCACCGTGCGGCGGTAAATCCGGTTTTGACATCGCCGGGCAGCAGGGCGCAGACGTTGACGGAGAACGGCCGCAGCTCGTTTTGCAGCGCCATCGTCACGGCCGCGACGGCCGCCTTGGCCGCCGAATAGAACGCCTGGAACGGGATCGGGATCGAACCTGCGACCGAACCGATGCTGAGGATCATGCCCACGCGCCGCTCGCGCATATGCGGGACGACGGCACGGATGCAGTTGAGCGTGCCGAACAGGTTGACGTCGAACTGGCTGCGCGCCTCCCTGTCCCCGGTAAACTCGACCGCACCGGAAATGCCGAAACCGGCGTTGTTCACGAGCAGGTCGATCCGCCCCTGTGAGGCAAGCACCTCGTCCACCGCCGCGCGCACCTGCGCCTCGTCGGTCACATCCGCAATCAGATGCCGGTGCCGGGCCGCCGGGAACGGATGGCGGCTCAGGCCGAACACGATATAGCCCTCGTCGAGCAGCGCGTTTGCCGCGGCAAGGCCGATGCCGCTCGATGCGCCGGTGACCAGCGCCACGCGTTTATCCTGCGACATGGCGTTTCACCACCCTTTCGATGATTTCGAGCGCTTCGTCCAGCAGCGGCTCGGTATGCGTGGCCATATAGCTTGTCCGCAGCAGGCATTCCAGAGGATGCGTGGCCGGCGGCAGGACGGGGTTGACATACACGCCCTCGTCGTACAGTTCCTTGGCGACGGTCAGCGTGTTCAACGCGTCGCGCGTATAGATCGGGATGATGGGGGTGGCGCTTTCGCGGATGGCGATGCCGCGGCGCTTGAGCCCCTCGCGCATGTACCGCGCCAGCGCGGCGAGCCGCTCCGGCAGCTCCGGCTGTTCGCGCAGGATGTGCAGCGCCTCGATGGCCGTCGCGCACGAAGCGGGCGGGATGGAGGCGCAGAAGATGTATGGCCGTGAAGCATGGCGCACATAATCCACCACGTCGGCGCTCGCCGCCATGTAGCCGCCGATGGACGCGAGCGACTTGGAAAACGTGCCCATGAGGATATCCACCTCTCTCTCGAGCCCGAAGTGCGCCGCCGTACCGCGTCCGCCGGGGCCGATGACACCGAGGCCGTGCGCATCGTCCACCATGACGCGCGCGCCGTACCGCCGCGCAAGGCGCACGATCTCCGGCAGGTTGCACACGTCGCCGCCCATGGAGAACACGCCGTCGGTCACGATGAGGCAGCCGGCGCTGTCCGGCACCTGCTGCAACCGGGTTTCAAGATCCGCCATGTCGTTGTGGCGGTAGCGGAGCATCCGGGCGTAGGAGAGCTTGCAGCCGTCGTAGATGCTGGCGTGGTTCTCCTTGTCGCTCAGGATATAGTCATCCTTGCCGCACACGGCGGAGATGATGCCCAGATTGGTCTGGAAGCCTGTGGAGAACGTCATCACGGCTTCCTTGCCGAGGAACTCGGCCAGCTCCCGCTCGAGCTGCGTATGCAGGTTCAGCGTGCCGTTGAGAAAACGCGATCCGGAACAGCCGGAGCCGTACCGGTCGAGCGCCGCCTTGCCGGCCGCGATGACGCGCGGGTGCACGGTGAGCCCCAGATAGTTGTTGGAGCCGAGCATGATGCGGCGCTTGCCCTCCATGATGACCTCCACGTCCTGGCGGGACTCCAGCTCGTGGAAATACGGGTAGATGCCCAGTTGCCGCGCCTGTTCGGCGTATTCGTTTTTGCGTTTGTCAAAGATGTCGCGCAACGTTTTTTCCTCCCGCTGTTTGCGTGCGTGGCTCAGTCGGCATACGCCTTGATGAGCGCCTGCGTCCCCAACTCGCCGTCCCCATCGGATAGCAGCCGCTCATACAGATCCGCGACCAGGTCCAGCACCGGCAGCTTCGCGCCGTTCTCCTGCGCCTCGGCGCGCGCAATGCGCAGGTCCTTGACCTGATGCTTGATGAAAAACCCGGGGTTGAGATCCCCTTTGAGAATGCGCGGCGCCATGTTGGACAGTTGCCACGAGCCGGCCGCCCCGCCGCTGATGCAGGCGAGCATGTTTTCCGGATCGAGCCCCGCTTTTTTGGCATAGGTCAGCGCTTCGCATACGCCGGCAATCGCCCCGCAGATGGCGATCTGGTTGGCCATCTTGGTGTGCTGCCCGCTCCCGGCTGCGCCGGTATGGCGCACGCTGCTGCCAAGCCGCTGCAACAGCGGCAGCGCGCGCTCGAACGCCGCGGGGTCGCCGCCGGCCATGATGGAGAGCGTCGCGTTCTTCGCGCCCACATCCCCGCCGGACACCGGCGCGTCGAGCGCATACAGGCCCCGGGCCTTCGCCGCTTCATAGATGCGCACGGAGAGCGACGGCGCCGTCGTCGTCATATCGATGAGCAGCGAGCCGGACTTTGCGTTTTCGATGATGCCGTCCGCCCCGAAGTATACGGCCTCCACGTCCGGCGGAAAGCCCACGATCGTGACGACCGCGTCCGCGTCCGCCACGCAGGATGCGACCGTATCGTGCCAGAAGGCGCCACGCTCGATGAGCGGCAGCGCCTTTTCGCGCGTGCGGGTATACACGTGCATATCGTACCCCGCGTCAAGCAGGTGCCCGGCCATGGGGCCGCCCATGACGCCGAGGCCGATGAAGGCGATCTGCTTCATACCCGTATCATCCTCCTGTTGCCATAATGAAAAAGTATATCATATGGCGGGTGGAATCGCAAATGGCGCGTTGACATTTTTGCCCGTTGCGGCGATAATAAATTGAATTCTGTTTAGAGCGGCAGGAGGTGCCCGGGGATGGAGGAAACGACCCGCAACAGGAACTTTATCGAGGAACAGATCGAGGCGGACCTGCAGGCCCGGCGCGAGGCGGGCGAGGCCGATCCGCGCGTAAGGACGCGCTTCCCGCCGGAGCCGAACGGCTACCTGCACATCGGCCACGCCAAGGCGCTGTCCATCGACTTTGGCATGGCCGAGCGGTACGGCGGTTCCTGCAACCTTCGCTTCGACGACACCAACCCCACCAAGGAGGACGCGGAATACGTCGACGCCATCCAGGAGGATATCCGCTGGCTCGGTTTCCAGTGGGATCAGGTGCTGTTCGGCTCGTCGTATTTCGACCAGTGCTACGAGCTGGCCGTCAAGCTCATCAAAAAGGGCGTTGCCTACGTGGACGACCTCAGCAAGGATGAGATGCGCGCATACCGCGGCACGCTCACGGAGCCGGGGCGCAACAGCCCGTACCGCGATCGCAGCGTGGCCGAAAACCTCGACCTGTTCGAGCGCATGAAGAACGGGGAGTTTCCCGACGGCTCGCGCACGCTGCGCGCCAAGATCGATATGGCCTCGCCCAACATCAACCTGCGCGACCCGGCCATGTACCGCATTTTGCACATTCCGCACCATCAGACGGGCGACAAATGGTGCATCTACCCGATGTACGACTTTGCCCATCCGATCCAGGATGCGATCGAAGGCGTGACCCACTCGCTGTGCAGCCTTGAGTACGAGGCGCACCGCCCGCTTTACGACTGGGTGGTGGAGCAGTGCGGCTTTGCGCACCGGCCGCGGCAGATCGAGTTTGCCAGGCTCAACCTGACCAACACGGTCATGAGCAAGCGCCATCTCCGCCGGCTCGTGGAAGAGGGGTTCGTCTCCGGGTGGGACGACCCGCGCATGCCGACGCTGTGCGGCCTGCGCCGCCGCGGCTATACCGCCGCCGCCGTGCGCGACTTTCTTGAGCGCATCGGCGTGGCCAAGGCGGATTCGGTCGTGGATACCGCCATGCTGGAACACTGCGTCCGCGAGGACCTGAACGCGCATGCCCCGCGCCGCATGGCCGTGCTCGACCCGCTGCGCGTGGTGATCGACAACTATGAGGCGGATCGAACCGAACTGGTCGAGGTGGAGAACAACCCGAACGATACGACCGCCGGCACGCACGGCGTGCCCTTCGGCCGCGAGCTGTACATCGAGCGGGAGGACTTCGCGGTGGAACCGCCCAAAAAGTTCTTCCGCCTCAGGCCCGGCGGCGAGGTGCGGCTCAAGGGCGCTTACATCGTGCGCTACGCCGCGCACGAATGCGATGAAGCGGGCCGGGTGACGTGCGTCCACGTCACATACGACCCGGAGACGCGCAGCGGCCAGTGCGAACGCAAGGTCAAGGGCACGCTGCACTGGGTCCCCGCGCGCGAAGCCGTCGCCGCCGAGTTCCGGCTCTACGAACCGCTGCTGTTCGATGCGGAGGCGGACGACGGGCGGGACTTCACCGAACGGCTCAATCCCGCTTCGCTGACCGTGCGGCACGGCTTTGCCGAACCGGCGCTGGCCGGGACGCAGCCGGGCGACCGGTTCCAGTTCCTGCGCGTCGGGTACTTCTGCACCGATCCCGATTCCGCCCCCGGCGCGCCCGTGTTCAACCGTGTCGTCGGGCTCAAGGACGGGTATCGGGCCTGAGCCGGGATACGAACAGACCAGCGGAAAGGAACGGTTATGGTAAGAACAAGATTTGCCCCGAGCCCGACGGGCTACATGCACCTTGGCAACCTGCGCAGCGCCCTGTACACATGGCTGTATGCGCGCAGCCGGGGCGGGCGGTTCATCCTGCGCATCGAGGACACGGATCGGGGCCGGTATGTGGAGGGGGCGGTCGAGGTCATCTACCGCACGCTCAGGGACATCGGCATGGACTGGGACGAGGGGCCGGACATCGGCGGTGATTTCGGGCCGTATGTCCAGAGCGAACGCAAGGAGATGTACCTGCCCTACGCCGAGCAGCTCGTGCGCGAGGGCAAGGCCTACTACTGCTTCTGCACGGAGGAAGAACTGCAACAGCGCCGCGAGGCGGCGACTGCGCGCGGCGAAACCTTCAAATACGATAAGCACTGCCTGCACCTGTCCCCGGAGGAGGTGCGCCGCCGCCTTGCCGCCGGCGAGCCGCATGTCATCCGCCAGAACGTGCCGGCGCATGGCGAAGCCTCGTTTGACGACGTGATCTACGGGCACATCGCCGTGGACTGCGCAGACCTCGACGACATGATCCTCATCAAGGCCGACGGAATGCCGACCTATAATTTCGCCAACGTCATCGACGACCATACGATGGGCATTACGCACGTCATGCGCGGCAACGAGTATCTGGCGAGCACGCCCAAGTACAATCTCCTCTACGAGGCGTTCGGCTGGGAGAAGCCCGTGTATATCCACATGACGCAGATCATGCGCGACGCCACGCACAAGCTCTCCAAGCGCGACGGCGACGCCTACTATGAGGATTATCTGAACAAGGGCTACCTCTCCGAGGCGATCGTCAACTATGTGGCGCTGCTGGGCTGGAACCCGGGCGACGAGCGCGAGTTCTTCACGCTGCCGGAGCTTGTGGACGCGTTCTCCATCGACGGCATGAGCAAGTCTCCGGCCATATTCGACGTGAACAAGCTCACCTGGATGAACGCCGAATATATCCGCCGCCTTACGCCGGAGGCGTTTACCGCGCACGCCATGCCCTATTACGAGCAGGCCGGCGTGGCGCGCATGGACGCGGGCATCCTCTGCCGCATCCTCCAGCCGCGCACGGAGGTCTTTTCCCAGATTCCGGGCATGGTGGATTTTCTCGCCGCGCTGCCGGAATATGACGTGGCGCTGTTTGTGAACAAAAAATTCAAGACCGATCCGGCGGCGGCAAAGGCGGTGCTGGAGACGGTCGTCCCGGCGCTGGCGGCGCTGCCGGACTGGACGGAGGCGGCGCTGCACGAAACGCTGCTCGGCCTGGCCGCCGCACAGGGCATGAAGAACGGCACGCTGCTCTGGCCGGTGCGCATCGCGCTGTCCGGCAGGCAGGTTACGCCCGGCGGCGCCATCGAAATCGCGGCGCTGCTCGGGCGGGAGGAGTCGCTCCGCCGGCTGCGGGCGGGGCTGGCAAGGCTGTAACGCCGGCGGCGAGCCGGCCGCTCGGGGACGCAACGCCCACGCCCGCAGGGCGGGGGCAGCAAAGGAGAACGCCATGAAATTAGGGGTCGTAGGCCTGCCGAACGTGGGCAAGAGCACGCTGTTCAACGCGATTACGCAGGCGGGCGCACAGGCGGCGAACTATCCGTTCTGCACCATTGAGCCGAACGTGGGCGTGGTGCCGGTGCCGGATGCGCGGCTGACGCGGCTGTCGGAGATGTACAGCCCGAAGAAGACCACGCCCGCCACGATTGAATTTGTCGATATCGCCGGGCTCGTGCGCGGCGCAAGCCGCGGCGAGGGGCTCGGCAACAAGTTCCTCTCCCACATCCGGGAGGTGGACGCGGTGGTGCACGTGGTGCGCTGCTTTGAGGACGAAAACGTCGTGCATGTCGACGGCAGCGTCGATCCGGTACGCGATATGGAGACGATCAACCTCGAGCTCGTGTTTGCCGACCTGGAGACCGTTGAGCGCCGCATCGACCGCACCAAAAAGATGATGAAAAGCGGCGATAAGCGTCTTGGCCGCGAGCTGGAGATCCTTGAGACGATCCATGCCGCGCTGGAAGCGGGGCGGCCTGCGCGCACCGTGCCCGTGGACGATGAGGACGCGCCGTTTGTAAAGGGGCTGTTCCTGCTCACGACCAAGCCGGTCGTCTATGTGGCCAACGTGGCCGAAGACGCGCTCGGCGCCGCGCCGGACGCCATGGCCGCCCGGGTCTATGAAGCCGCCGCGCGCGAGGGAGCCGAGGCCATGACCGTGTGCGCGCAGCTCGAAGAGGAGGTCTCCGCGCTCGATCCGGCGGAAAAGGCCGCGTTCCTTGCGGAAATGGGCGTGCAGGAGAGCGGGCTCGACCAGCTCGTGCGCGCCTGCTACCGGCTGCTCGGGCTCATCAGCTTCCTTACCGCCGGCGCCGACGAGGTGCGCGCCTGGACGATCCGCCGCGGCTGGAAGGCGCCGCAGGCTGCCGGCGTCATCCATACCGATTTTGAACGCGGCTTCATTCGCGCCGAGATCGTGCCGTATGATACGCTCGTGTCGCTCGGCTCCATGGCCGCCTGCCGCGAGAAGGGGCTCGTCCGCTCCGAGGGCAAGGATTACGTCATGCAGGACGGGGACGTGACCCTGTTCCGCTTCAACGTGTGACACGGGTTGCCGCCCGGCGGGATGGAAGCCGGGCGGCGCGCTTTTGTGAGGGCGGGATTCTCCGCCCTCTCCTTTCCGGGAGGAAGCGCTCCCGGAGGGGAAAAGGCGGGGGGATTTTGTGCTTTTTTGAACAGGAAAGATGCGCCAGATCGGCGCCAGCGGGCGCTTATGCACGCGACGAAACAGGAGAGGGCAAAGCGGTCCCGGTTTTTCATGCGACCCTTTTTCCGGAAGGAAAAATCGTTCCCCTCCCGCCGCCGTGCCCTTCTCCCGCCGCCGGTTCACAGGTTCAGCAGCAGCGTGCCAAAGTTGAGATAGGCGGCGAAGGTGAGCCACGCCAGGTAAGGGGCGAACAGCAGCGCGGCGGTACGGTCGCAGCGCCGGCTGCGCAGCAGCAGCGCGAGCACGAGCGCCCAGAGCAGCAGCAGGTCCACCAATGCGGCCAGACGCAGCTGCGCGGCGAAATACAGCACCGGCCAGAGGAAATTGAGCGCGAGCTGTGCGGCGTACAGCCGCAGCGCCGCGCGGCATTCGGCGCAATGCGGCGGACATGCGTCCGGCAGGGGCTTTGCCGAAAGCGGCAGCACCGAGCCGTCCTCCCGCCGCGGCAACAGGCGATAGCTGGCATAGCCCATGAGCAGGTACAGGATCGTCCATGCCACGGGGAACGCCCATCCCGGCGGGGAGAGCGGCGGCTGCCGCAGGGCGGCGTAGTTGCGCATCCCGCCGCCCGACAGGAGCGCGGCGAGCCCGCCGATGGCAAGCGGCAGGGCGAGGCAGAGCAGCAGGGGCTTCCATTGTATTGGTTGTATTGGTCGGACTTGTCGTTTCATGGGGCAAGTCTATGCGTCCGTCGCCGTGTTTATGCGTTATGACGGGCCGCGACGGCGCCTGCGGAAAAAAGTCCCCGAAAATCCGTTGTGATTTTGCCGCATTCGCGGTAAAATGATAGCATGGAAGATATCAGGCAGGAGCAAACCTACAGCGAGGCCGGCCGGCTGCCGCACAAGCCCGTCCTTTTTGCTGTGCTTGCGGGCGTGGTCTGGTGCGCCGTGCTGTACGCCAGCGTATCGCTCGCGCTGTTCACGGCGCCGGCGGTTGCGGCGCTGGCGGCGGCCGCCATGTGCCGCCTGGGCGAACGGCCCGGTGCGCGCCTGCTGTTGCCGCTGCTGCCGCCGCTGCTCGCCCTGCCGCTCGTGTGGCCCGGCGCAGGCGGCGTGATCGCCGTGCTGATGCTGCCGGCAACGGCGCTGGCCATCTGGCTTTTGCAGAAGCGCCGCCTGGGCGGCTTTCTGACCGCAACGGCGTGCGCCGTGCTCGCCATCGCCGCGCTGTATGCGCTGGTCTGCCTGCCGGGCATTCTGGACGGGACGGGCGCTTTCGCCGCCGCGCAGGCCGTCGTTGCGGAGGCGGGCGAGTTCCTGCTGCAGGGGCTGGCCCCGCTGCGGAACGTGGCCGGGTATGCGGAAGAGATCCAGATGCTGGAAAAGCTGTGCAACGCCATCTATCTGGCCGTGCCGTCGCTGCTGACCGGCATGCTCTGCCTGCTGGGCGCCGGCATTGGGTTCTTCGCCGTCGTGCTGTTTTTTGCATGCACGCGCGCGCATCGGGACGCATGCGGCATTGCCGCGCCGAAGCCGTTCCGCTTCTGGTCCATTCCGAAGCGCTACACCATCGGCATCGTGCTGCTGTACGGGACGGCGCTGCTGCTGTACCTGTTCGGATATGCCAATGCGGAGGCAGTATACAACACCGTCAGCGCGCTGCTCGGCTTCCCGCTGCTCGTCCAGGGCCTGGCGCTCGTGGCGTTCCTGCTGTCGCTGCGCAAAAAACGTTCCGTGGCGCTCAGCGTCATCGTCTTCACCATCATCGGGGTGCTGTTCCCGCTGACATATTCCATGCTCTCTACGGTCGGCCTGTTCGACCAGTTCATCCGGTTCCGCGAGCGGGAGCTGCCGCCGGTGGCCCCGCAACACGGCGTATAGCGAGAGCCGCGGCCCGGACGGGCCAGAAAGGACGGTGCGTGACCCCGCCATGAAACGGTCGCAGATGATCCTCGTTCCCGCGCTTGCGCTTGCGCTCGTACTGCTCGGCGTATACTGGTTTGCGCCGCTCTACGAACAGTGGCGGGTGTATGTGCTGCTGGCGGCGGCGGCTTGCACGCTTGTGGTATTCCTCGTGCTGTTCCTTGTCCAGCGGCATGACGCGCAGGCGCGCCAGCAGCTGATGGACAACGTCTTTTCCGAAAACGCCGGGACGGCCGCGCGCATCATCCGCGAGGTGTCCGTTCCGTGCCTGCTTTCGGATATGAACGGGACGATCGTCTGGCGCAACGAGATCATGGAAAAGCTGTACGGGGAGAACAACCTCGCGCGCATCCTGCCCGGATACAGCTTTGCCCAGCCGCCGTCGGCGTTCGCGCTCGACTTTGCGGGCGGCGCCTACCAGATCATGAGCATGCCCATCCGCCGCCGCAGCGTGGACCGCACGCTGATCTTCCAATACTGGATCGACCGGACGGAGGCGGCCCACTATAAGCGCCTGTACGAGGAGCGCATGCCCTACGTCGCGCTGATCTACGTGGATAATCTGGAGGAGCTCAGCGCCGACCAGCAGTTCCATCGCACGACGGTGCTGCTGGAGGTGGAGCGGCTCGTGGCCGATACGGTCGCGGAGATCGGCGGCATCTACCGCCGGTACGACAGCGGTCGCTTCCTCATCGTATTCGAGGCCAAGGAGCTGGAAAAGCTGGAAAGTGCACGCTTTGCGATCCTGGAAGCGGCGCACCGCATCGACACGGGGACGAGCATCACGGTGTCGCTTTCGATCGCCGTTGGCGTGTCGGACACGCTGCTGCAGTCCGACGAGGGCGCCCGGCAGGCCATGGAGCTGGCGCTCGGCCGCGGTGGAGACCAGGCGGTCGTCAAGAACGGCTCCAACTACGCCTTTTACGGCGGGCGCCGGCAGCTTGAAACCATGCAGTCGCGCGTAAAGGCCCGCCTGTTCTCCAAGGCGCTGCGCCAGCTGTTTGAAAACGCCGGCGACGTGATCGTCATGGGCCACAAGAACCCGGACATGGACTGCCTGGGCGCGGCGCTCGGCGTGGCGGCCTGCGCCAAGCTCACCTGTTCGCGCGTGTTCATCGTGATCGACCAGTCCAACGCCTCCATCGACCTCGCGCTCGACCAGATCCGCCGCAGCGCCGCCTATGCCGACTGCATCATCACGCCGGAACAGGCGGAGCGGCTCATGCGGCCGTCCACGGTGCTCGTGGTCGTGGATACGCAGCGCCCGGTGACGACCATCGCGCCGCACCTGATCGACCTGGCCAGCCGCATCGTGCTCATCGACCACCATCGCCGCAGCGCCGACTATCTCGAGAATACGACGCTGCACTACCTTGAGTCGCGCGCTTCGAGCGCGTCGGAGCTTATCACCGAGGTTCTGCAATACTTTGACGACAACATGCGCCCGCCCACGTTCGTGTGCAGCGCGTTGCTGGCGGGCATCGCGGTGGACACGAAGCAGTTTGCCTTCAATGTGGGCAGCCGCACGTTTGAAGCGGCGGCGTATCTCCGGCGGGGCGGTGCGGATATCAGCATGATCAAGCATCTGTTCCAGGACGATCTGGAGAGTTTTTCCGCCTGCGCCCAGACGGTCGAGCGCGCCGAAATGCTCGGCAGCGGCATCGCGCTCTCGCAGGTGGACGAACGCGCGCGCAACAGCAAGCTCGTCGCCGCCAAAGCCGCCGATCAGCTCGTGGGCATCCGCGGGATCGAAGCGGCGTTCGTCATCGGCCGCGAGGATGGCACGCTGTACGTGTCCGGCCGCTCGCTCGGCCGCATCAACGTGCAGCTTGTCTGCGAAAAACTCGGCGGCGGCGGCCACCTGACCATGGCCGGCGCGCAGCTCTACCAGACCGACGGCATGGAAGAGGCCGTCGCGCTCGTCAAGCAGAGCGTCGCAGAATATTTGCAGGAGTCGGGCGAATAGCGCTCACCCTGCTGTTGCCCGCCAGGCGGGCGGAAAGGGGGCATCCCAACCATGAAGGTTATTTTGGAACAGGACGTTAAGGGACAGGGCAAGAAGGGCGACGTCATCAACGTCTCCGACGGGTATGCGCGCAACTACCTTTTCCCGCACAAACTCGCCTCCCCGGCGGACGCCGCCGCGGTCAACGCCGCCAATATTCAAAAGAGCGCCGCGGCCCACCGCCGCTTTGAGGCCGGCCTGAAGGCGCGCGAGGATGCCAAAAAGCTGGATGGCGCCGTCGTGACGGTCAAGGTCCGCATCGGGGAGAACGGCCGCATGTTCGGCGCGGTGACCGGCAAGGAGATCGCCGCGGCGCTGCAGGAGCAGCGGGGCCTTGCCGTCGACCGCAAGAAGATCAGCGTCGAACCCATCCGCTCCACGGGCGAATACACGGCCCGTGCCAGCCTGTTTGAAAACGTGAGCGCGAATTTCCGCGTGCTCGTGGTGGAGGCCGACTGAATCCGGCGGCCGGCGCGTGCCGGCCAGCAAGCAGCAAAGGAACGATCACACCTATGGAAGAGAGGCAAAGCGACCTGCGGCAGCCGCCGCACAGCGTGGATGCGGAGCGCTCCGTGCTCGGCAGCATGCTGCTGGAGGCAAACGCACTGGAGATCGCGCTCGAACAACTCCGGCCCGAAGACTTTTATCTGCCCGCGCACGAGGCCATCTGCGCCTGCATGCGCGACATCCGAAACGCCGGCGGGGCCGTCGACCTTGTGACGCTCGCCAACGAGCTGGAGCGGCATGGCAAGCTGGCCATGGTGGGCGGCGCGGCCTACCTGTCCGAGCTGCTCGCCTTCGTGCCCACGGCGGCGAACGTGCAGGAATACGTGGAGATCGTGGAGGAAAAGAGCGTTCGCCGCCAGCTCATCCGGGCGGGCAGCGATGTGATCCGCGACGGCAACAACGACGAGGCCGACATCGACCGCGTGCTCGACAATGCGGAGCGCCGCATCTACGATATCTCCATGCGCAAGGCCGCCGACTCGCTCGTGCCCATCGAGCAGGTCGTGCCGGAGGCGTTCGCGGAGATCGGCGAGCTGATGAACCGCCGTGGCCGCCTGACCGGCGTGGACACGGGCTTTACCGACCTCAATCGCATGACCAACGGCCTGCAGAAAAGCGACCTCATCATCGTCGCCGCCCGGCCGGCCATGGGCAAGACGGCCTTTGCGCTCAACATGGCGCAATACGCCGCGCTGCACGACAACCGAACGGTGGTCATCTTCAGCCTCGAAATGTCGGCCCAACAGCTCGTCATGCGCATGCTGTGCTCGGAAGCGAGCGTGGAGTCGCAGCGCATCAAGGAGGGGATGGTCGATCCGGGCGACACGGAACGGCTCGTGGAGGTCATGGAGCCGATGAGCCGCAGCAGCATGTATATCGACGATACCGGCGGCATTTCCGTGCCGGAGATCCGCAGCAAGTGCCGCCGCCTCAAGGCGCGCCGCGGGCTGGACCTGGTCATCATCGATTACCTGCAGCTCATGCAGGCCACCGGCGGCCGCCGTTCCGATTCGCGCACGCAGGAGGTTTCCGATATGACGCGCCAGCTCAAGCTGCTTGCCCGCGAGCTGGAGGTGCCGGTGGTGCTGCTCGCACAGCTCAACCGTGGCCCGGAAACGCGGCAGGATCACACGCCCATGATCGCGGACCTGCGCGAATCCGGCTCCATTGAGCAGGACGCCGACATGGTCATCCTGCTGTACCGTCCCGCCGTATACGACGAGACGGCGGACAACACCAGCCAGGCCATCATCGCCAAGCACCGCCACGGCCCCACGGGCGTGGTGCAGCTCGTATGGCAGGGCGAATACACCCGTTTCCTGAACCTCGCGCCGGAAGAAGCGTAGCCGGCCAAAAAATTGTTTTGAGGAGGATCTGTTTGGATGAAACCGATCGTCGTTTCCGCTGAAGAAGCCGCCGTGCGAGCGGCGGAGCTGTACCGCGCGCTGTTGCGGCGCAAACCGGACGCCGTGCTCGGCCTTGCCACCGGCTCCACCCCGCTCGGGCTGTACGCGCAGCTGGTAGCGCTGTACCGCGCCGGGGAAATCTCCTTTGCACAAGCGACGAGCTTCAATCTCGACGAGTACGTCGACCTGCCGCCCACGCATGACCAGAGCTACCGCTATTTTATGGAGAAAAACCTGTTTTCCCAGATCGATCTGCCGCAAGCCCGTATCCACGTTCCCTCCGGGCTGGACGTGTCGGAGGCGGCGCTCGCCGCCTATGACGAGGCCATCGAAGCGGCGGGCGGCATCGATCTGCAACTGCTTGGCCTGGGCGGCAACGGGCACATCGGTTTCAACGAGCCGGGCACGCCTTTCGCGCTCGGTACGCATGTGGTTGCGTTGACCGAGCGCACCCGCCGCGACAACGCCCGCTTCTTTGCCTCGCTGGACGAAGTGCCTACGCATGCGGCCACCATGGGCGTCAGGACCGTCATGCACGCGCGCGCCATCCTGCTGCTGGCGTTCGGCAGGGCCAAGGCGGAAGCGCTGGCTGCGGCGCTCACCGGGCCGGTTACGCCGGATGTGCCGGCCTCCGTGCTGCAACTGCATCCGGACGTCACCGTATTCTGCGACAAGGAGGCCGCCGCTCTGCTATGAAAAACAGCGAACTCTTCCTGGATCTGGACGCGACGGCTGCCGCCCCGCTCTTTCGGGAGACCGTCTATCCGTGGGAAGTGCTGCCGCGTATCCGGGCGTTCGTGCTTTCCCTCGGGCCGACGCTGCCGCCGGATGAATACGAACAGCGCGAAGCGGACGTATGGCTCCATCGCAGCGTCAAGCTCTATCCCGGCGCGTTCATCGCCGGGCCGACCATCATCGGGCCGGAAACGGAGGTGCGCCCCGGCGCATTTCTGCGGGGAAGCATCCTCGTCGGGCGGCACTGCGTAGTCGGCAACTCCACGGAACTCAAGAACTGTATCCTGTTCGACCATGTGCAGGTGCCGCACTACAACTATGTGGGCGATTCCATCCTTGGCGCCCATGCGCACATGGGCGCAGGCTCCATCTGCTCCAACGTCAAGAGCGACAAGGCCAACGTCGTCGTTCACGGAGCGGCGGCGTTTGAGACCGGCCTGCGCAAGTTCGGCGCCATCCTCGGCGACCGTGCCGACGTGGGATGCAACAGCGTGCTCTGTCCCGGCGCCATCCTCGGCCCTGACGCGCGGGTCTATCCGCTCTCGCGCGTGCGCGGCGTGGTGCCCGCCGGGCACATCTACAAAGCGGCGGATAACATCGTCCCGCGCCGCTGACGGCAAGCGGGACAGAAAACCTGAGCGGTTCGTCACCCGGCAACAGGTGAGCTTACCGCTCAGACATTTTTTGGAAGGGTTTTTGGAGGAAGTTGTGGAGGGTTGCGTTCCAGCGATCTTCCGTTGCAGCGCAGTTTTTGAACGACTCGTTTATGCGCTTACCGCTGCCACAGCCTCCTTTGTCACAGCATTGCCTGCCAAGCGGCGCAGCCCATGTCTCCGGGAAGCCCATGCGCTTCGTTTTTCTATCAGGCCGCGGGACAACCTGACTGACGCAACGGCGGCGGCCTTCTGCGGACGGTTTTGCGACAGACCTGCACACCGCCTGAGCACATCGTTTGCACGGACCTGCGCCGCTCAAGCGTCATAGATACAAGCCATTTCTTCGAGCCGCTTCCTCTTCTTAGGCCGAATGGTTTCTTCCGCCGCATAGCCGATACCAATCGCCAGGCGCACCCGGCTTCCTGCCGCAAGTCTGAGCCTTCGCCCCATTTCTTCCTCATCCATCCAGCCCAAAATACAGGTGGAAAGCCCTTGTTCCGTAGCGGCAAGGCAAAACTGTGCTACGGCAAGTCCGATATCGATTTCAGCAAAATGTTGCGAGCCCAAGGCTGCTTCTACTGCCGGTTTCAACTTGGCTTTTTGTTCTGCCACAACAACAAGGGCGCGGCATTGGCTTGCAAAGGCATTGCTCCCATGGCATTGGATGCTTTTGCAGAGCTCCTCTAAAACCGTCGGGTTGGTAAACACATGAAAAAACCAGGGCTGGCTGTTACATGCCGAAGGAGCAAGCCTTGCCGCTTCAAGGCAGCGCAGGATTTTTTTGTTTTCCACCGGACGGTCCGGGTCAAAGTTTCGGCAGCTTTGCCTTTGCTGGATCAGATCAAAATATTCCATTGAAACCTCCGTCTGAACTGTCTTTCTAATAACTAACCGATGGCGCCCGGCATCCGTGCGAAACTGTTGTTGCTATTTGCCATAATGTCAAGAATCGTGTTGTCGGTCAACCGCATCCCCTCCTGGCTGATTCGGCCAATATTTCGGATGGTTTCCTCCGGCTCAGCGGCAACAATGCCGTTGCCAGAAGGAAGCGCAATTCCGTTTAAGGCCAGATATGCGCAAATTAGCGCTGTTCCTGCAGCAACGCCAAGCTTTATTGCACACCCCACCTTTGCACCGTCACAAATCATTCCGGTGATACTGCCCGCCATATTGTTAATTGCCGCCGCAATCCGCGTATCATTTCCACCGAGCAGCCATACCATCGCCGCGCTCGCAGCGGTTGCCGCCGAGCTTCCGCACCCACACAACGGAGAAAGCCGCCCAGAATAGTGCTTAATATATATATTAAGGAGATGCGAGAACGCCAAAGCCCTCGCCAACTCCTCGTCGCTTTTGTTTAGATGCCGGGCGAGTTCACAGAGGGGGATAATCGCCGTAATGCCATGATTACCGCTGCCTGCACTGCTCATCACGGAGCGCGGCACGCCTGACATGCGGCTTTCGGCGCAAGCCGTTGTGCGAAGGACAACCCTCTTTAGAAGCCCGTCACCCGAAATATCCGGCATATCCTGAAACCCTCTGGCGAGCCCCGTCGATCCGGGGTCCGACAATCCCACATCGGCAAGCCCTTCATTCATATCCCGGCCATCCAGCATAAAGCGAATATCGGCATATGACAGGGCTTCAACAAGTTCCCGGATCTGAGAAAGGCGCATGTCGCAAAGCGCATCGATTAGACTCTCGTGCCCATTCCCCTGCGCAGGATTTTGGTACAGGACTTCCCCGTTACAGCGGGTAAGCACGATGTTGGCATGCCCGTTGCGGATGATGCTTTCCCCTATGCCATCTCCAAATACTTTTGCTGCAACATAAACCCCGCTTTCCTGCTCGTTGATATGAATTGCAACGCTTCCTGCCTCAACCAAATGGATGGCCGCCTCCGAAATTTCCGGTACTATTTTTGAAAACAATTCAAGCCCAAGCTCGGGCCGCGCAATCATCGCGCCAAGCGCTGCGGCATATTCCAATCCCGGCCTTGAAAAATTGGGAATTGCAACGGCCTTTGCGTTTTTATAAATGCTGGGGCAAACATCAATCTCCACCCTTTTCGGCGCACCTTTGGCGGCATGGGCCGCATCAGCCGCACAAAGCGCAACGCATACCGGCTCTGTACAGCCCAGCGCCGGGACAACTTCGAGTGAAAGCAAAGCGATAGCCTGTTCCTTGGTCAGCATAAGATTCTCCTTCTTTATACCGTGTAAATATCATTGGCCTGAAACCAATTGTTTCGATTCATTTTTCAATTCATCATAGCGAATTTGTTAGTGGAAAAATATATATGGATTTACAATATAAAGAAGGCTACAATTTATCGAGCTTAATAGCACCCATCGCCAATTCCCGATATAATTACTCTAACATTTACATCAATTTGAGAGGTGCTCAATGTTGTATTCCCCTTCAGGCTCTATGGTAGCTCTTGTCACACCGTTTACTGCAGACGACAAAGTCGACATTCCCGGATTTGAAACGTTAATTGACCGCCAAATCAGATATGGAACAAATTCCCTGTTTGTTTTGGGATCTTGCGGGGAAACGAACCTTCTTTCTCTGGACGAGCGCAAGCTGATTGTGCGGGAAGTTGTTCAGATTGTCAACAAACGCGTGCCCGTGTTTTTCAACGCAACGGCGATGAAAACAGCCGATGCGGTTTCGTTTGCTCAATATATCGAAAAAATGGGGGGCGACGGCGTTATCATCGCATCTCCTCCCTATTTGCTCTTGCCCCAAACTGCGCTGGCGGATTACCTGAGTGAAATATTTGGTTCCATCTCCATCTCCTGTGGTATTTATAACAACCCCGCCCGCAACGGGGTGAATATTCGCCCGGAAACCATAGCTGCTCTAAGCGAGAAACATCCCAATTTTGTTGTCGATAAGGAAGCTATGGGAAATGCACAACAGATTCTTCAGGTGAAACGGCTTTGCGGAGACAGAATTAAAACCCTCGTTTGTGATTTTCCCAAGTATTCCATCCTTTTGCCCAACCTTGGAATGGGTGGAGATGGATCTGCCAATGTCGGTGGCAACATTATTCCGGAGGAAACCGCTTTGTATTCGCGGCCCTGGGATAGCATGGAGAAGGTTTATGAATCCCGCAGCCTTTATTGCAAATACTATCCCCTGCTTGAGGCGCTGTACTGGTTTACAAACCCGGTCGTAGTTAAAGCTGCGCTCCGCATTCTGGGCCTCCCCGGTGGGCATTTGCGCAAACCGCACCAAGAGGTCGTTGGTGAGCGATTTGAACTTTTGCGAAAGATAATGGAGGACCTTGGCGTTATCGAAAAGTACGGAGTATAACAAATCAACCCGTCGGTTAAACACTTGTTTGCTTGTTAGGTGGTTGATATGTCAGAAAAGTTAGTGGTTATTGGTGGAACGGCTGCCGGCCTCAGTGCCGCCTCAAAAGCAAAACGTGAGGGGGATTTCGAGGCAACCATCATTGAAAAAACCGGGTACACCAGTTACGGTGCTTGTGGACTGCCCTATTTTGTTGGCGGAACCATCGAGGATGCTTCCGCGCTTGTCACTTTAACCCCGCAGGAGTTGCGCGACAAGCGCAATATGCAGGTGCATCTTCATTGCGAGGCTCTGTCGATCGATCGCGGAGAGAAGCGAATTGAAGTGCAAAACCTGCAGACACAATGCCGGTTTTCTGTTCCATATGACAAGCTTGTGATTGCGACAGGCGCCGCGCCCATTTTCCCAAATCTGCCGGGCATCCATCTGAAGGGTGTTTTTGGCTTGCGGTCCGTCGAAGATGGAGTGCAGCTTCGACAGCAGACCGCACAGGGTGATGTCTGTATTGTCGGCGGTGGCTATATTGGTTTGGAACTGGCTTCCGAACTCGCGGCAAGCGGGCGGTCGGTTACCATAATTGAGCGCCTGCCGCATGTTTTACCAACGGTTAACGAAGACTTTGCAGCGATTATTGAAAGCGAACTGCGGGAATCAGGTGTAACGCTGCACACCGGAACTGAACTGATGGAGATAGAGGGACAGAACGGTAGCGTTTGCGCCGCTATTACTACGAAGGGAAGAGTGCCCTGTGCAACGTTGATTATGTGCATTGGAGTTCGGCCCAATATACAGTTGGCCCAAAACTGTGGTCTGGCCATTGGCTCGACCGGCGCCATTCAGGTGAATTCCTCCTTCCGTACGTCTGACGATAGTATTTGGGCCTGTGGCGATTGCATCGAAACCTACCATGTCGTGACAGGGCGTCCCGTTTATATGCCTTTAGGGACACATGCCAACAAGCAAGGAAAATGTGCCGGGGCCGCAATTGCCGGAAAATCAGTCAAAAATCCAGGGGTTGCCGGCTCACAAATTGCAAAAATAGCTTCGCTCTATGTCGGAGGGACCGGTTTGTCCGAACGTGAAGCGCAAGCAGCAGGGTTCTCTCCGGTTGTCGTTACAATTAAAAAGAATGATTGTGCATCGTATTACCCTGGAGGAAAGGAATGTCGCATTCGATTAGTCGGCGACCAGCAAACGAAAGCAGTTTTGGGCGGACAGGCAATCGGCGGAGCGAGCATCGCTGGAAGGATAAACGTGATTGCTGCCGCTGTCAGTGCGAAAATGTCCGTTGCAGAATTGGCGGCGCTGGATATGGTATACGCACCACCCGTAGCGCCGGTGTACGACCCGATTATCATTGCAGCAGAACAGCTTGTCAAGGAAATTGAAAGGCGGGAACCCTGATGAACTGCCCCAAATGGACACTTGCTTCCGGTGATTATGACAGGGTGCGCGCGCTATGGGACGGCTCACTCAAGCCCGAGCGATTTGATTTGAACGTAACGCTCCTTTCGCCTGACATCATTTTTTCCCGCATGGTCAACGAAGGCGCATTTGAGCTTTCAGAGATGTCTTTGTCCACCTACGTCATTCTGAAAAGCCGAAATCGGGTTCCCTTTATTGCCATTCCTGTTTTTCCCTCCAGAAAGTTTCGCCACGGTGACATCTATGTTCGAGCGGATTCTGCGCTGCACTCGCTGTCCCAGCTTAGGGGAAAACGGGTTGGCGTCCCAGAATACCAGCTTACCGCATTTGTCTGGATTCGGGGCCTGCTGCAAGACGAATATGGAATTGCCGCGACGGATATGTCCTGGCGCGTTGGGGGCTTGGATGTTCCGGGGCGCAAAGAAAAAGTTCCCATTCAGCTTCCAGACGCTTTTGACGTGCGCCCAATCCCGGCGACGGATACACTTAACGACCTGCTGTTGGCGGGGGAAATCGATGCAATATTCAGCCCCAGCGCCCCCAAAGGATTCCAGACCGGAGAGATTCGCCACCTGCTTCCCGATTACGTCAAGGAGGAGCGGGCCTTCTATCAAAGGACGCATGTTTTTCCCATAATACACACGGTTGTTTTGCGAAGCGACATCTATGAGGCGTATCCGGATGCTGCCTGGGAGCTCTATCAGTTGTACCAAACGGCAAAAGATCTTTGCTTTAAGCGATATGCGGCAAGAATGGCCCTAGCCGTCTCCATCCCATGGTTTGACGCCGCAGTAGATGATGCCAAATCACTGATGGGCCGCGACTTCTGGGCATACGGCGTGAAAAACAACCGAAAAGAATTGCTCCTTTTTTTACGCTATATGCATCAACAAGGGATGATTCCCGATAGCTTCCAGCCATCTCCGGAAAGTTTGTTTGCAAGGGAAACGCAAAGCACATAAGAATTCTGCTGCTGGAACGACGGGCAAATTTCGATTTTTCATATCAGCCGCAACAGGCGTAGCGCTTTATGCAAATATGGGGAGGGCCCCAAATATAAACAATGGAGGAGAACAATGAAAAAATTCCTGGTGGTTATGCTTGCGTTTTTGATGCTTTTCATGATGTCGGCCGGATGTACTCCGACGTCGGAAGAGCCGCAACAATCCGATGCTCTCAACTCTTTTTCGCCTGAAGAAACCAACGACACAACATTCGAACCGATCGTGGCCTCTTTTCTCCACGGTGCCGGCGGAAGCACCTGGCCGCTGCTGTCAGAGGGTGTCGCTGAATGTGTACGGCAACTGGTCCCCGGCTCCAGTATCACAATGGTTCCCGGCGGGGCAATTTCAAATGCACAGCTGGTGGCTTCTGGAGAATACGAATTGTGCTTTACCTTCTATGATACGGTATTGGACGCCAAAAATGGCCGCGGCGCCTTTGAAGGTGCGCCGTGTGACAACCTGCGCGTAATTGCCTGTGTGTTTTCGACGTATTCTCAACCGCTTTGCTATGCGGATGAACCATTCAATTCAATGGCAGAATTCTTTGAAACCAAACCGAAAATTTCCCTTTCCGCTCATCAGCAGGGCTCTGGCGTAGAAACATTTAACAATCGCCTTATTCAGGCATATGGGTATACCTATGAGGATATCGAAGACTGGGGCGGCAAGGTTGTTTTCGCCAACGAATCCGACACGCTTGAAATGCTAAAGGATGGGCAAATTGAAATGTTCCTCGGCGGTTCCACGCCGCCCGTCAGTGGCAATATTGACGTAAATACAACCAGACCAATCAAATATCTGACAATTGATAGCGACGTCATCGATTATATGGTCAACACATACGGCTATGGAAAGGCGACCATTCCACAAGACACTTATGAATGGCTGGAGGAGGATTTTGACACCTTTACAGCAATGATTGTGGTCACCTGCACGACGGATATGTCTGATGAAGCAACCTATGCAATCGCAAAGGCGATCAATGAAAACATTGATTATCTCTGCGGTGTACATAATGCTGCTAAGCTCCAGCTGGTAGATATCGAAGGCGGTATCATCTGTGATATTAATGAAGAAGATATTGCGGCAGGTGCGCTTAAATACTATAAGGAAGTCGGACTGAAGTAACAACCCCTATAGGCGTAGGGGATGGCGCCTTCCGCCATCCCCTACCTTGCAAGGAAAGAATGATGATGAATTTTGATTTTCTCTCCGAAACGGATAGGCGGGTCATACAGCTTTCCGGATATGGCAAGCCTCGTGGCTTTGGGAAAAAAGCCGCATTGCTGTTGATTGACGTACAGAATAAGTTTATTGGTCCCGATAAACCAATTGTTGAGGCAATGACGGCACATCCGCTTGCCATTGGTCATGCGGCTCATCTTGCGGTAGCGCAGATACAGAATCTTCTGGAAGCAGCTAGACGGTATAACTTGCCGGTATTTTTTACAGTTAATGTTTTAGCGCCGGACGAAACGGTCTTCAACAGTTTTGCAAACAAACGACCGCCTTATGAATTGCAAGGGCAAATCAACTCCAGCGAAGAGGCGATTTACGCACCGCTGTCTCCGAAAACCGGCGAATGGGTCCTTCATAAGCGGTATGCGAGCGCTTTTTTCGGCACCCCCTTGCTTTCCTTTTTAAACGCCCTCAACTGCGACACTGTCCTGATTGCCGGCTTCTCTACTTCCGGCTGTATTCGTGCATGCTGTGTAGATGCGGCATCGTACAATCTTCATCCGGTGGTTGTTAGTGACGCTGTGGCAGATCGGATAGAATACTCTCACCGGGCAGCCCTGCTGGACTTAAGCTTAAAGTATGCGGATGTTCAATCGTCGCAGGATATTTTGGCATATATGAAAGGGATGCAATCCAACGCAAAAGAAGGAGAAAAACCAAATGGACAGCTTGAATAACAACACTGCCGTAGCCAATGAACCCAAATGGCTGCGCATCGCCAATCTTTTGTTTCGATATGCCGCCGCAGCAACCGCTCTTTGGCATCTTATAAAGGCTTTCGTCGGCGTAGGAACCCCTTATGTGTTTCGGGCGACGCACCTTTCAATTTTTCTGTTCCTTACGTTTTCGCTCTTTCTCATTGAATCCTTGAAAGCGCGACAGAAGGTGCGCTCTGCAATCTATGCCATTTTTACCACCCTGGCAATTGCCATGCTTGTATATTTTCAGCTGGCGGGCGAACGTTTGACCATGCGAATTCCTATTATTGGCGACGTTTATCCAATCGATATATTCTTTGCAATCTTTACAGCGCTTGCAATTCTTGTTGCCATTAAGCGAAAAATAGGCTGGCCCATGGTCATCATCTGTGTTGTGCTCGTACTGTATACGCGGTATGGGTACCTTGTGCCAGGATACTTGAATCACAAAGGCTACTCCTGGTCCCGCCTATTGGATGTTATGTTTATGGGAATTGAAGGGATCTTTGGCTCCACAATAAACGTAACATCCCGCTATATCATCCTTTTTGTGCTCTTTGGCTGCTTACTCAGCAAAATTGGGGCTTCAGATTTTATTAACAATTTTGCAAACTGTCTTGTTGGAACTTCTCGCGGCGGCCCCGCTAAGGTGTCCGCTGTTTCAAGCGCTTTGTTTGGCATGATTTCCGGGGCGCCTACGGCAAACGTCGTGACAACCGGCGCTTTTACCATCCCAATGATGAAGAAGAGCGGCTATTCCGATGTCTTCTCTGGAGCGGTTGAGGCCGTTGCGTCTGCCGGCGGCGCCATTACGCCCCCTATTATGGGAAGCACGGTGTTTTTAGTTTCAGAAATTCTTGGCCTTCAGTATTCTGAAATTGCTTCCCGTTGTATTCTCTGTGCGGTACTGTATTATGTGGCCCTGCTTTGGATGATTGATCTTGAAGCGCAACGGAAGGGACTTCTGGGGACACCACGAGAACAGCTTCCCCGTTTTCGAGAAGCCGTGAAAGGCGCTTATGTGTTTGTCATTCCGTTCGGGGTTCTTGTCTATATGATGATTGCCGGATATACGACAACCATGGCAGGGCTCGCCGGTTGTTTAGCGATTCTTGCAATTAATATTTTTAACCGGCGGATGAGGTTGAATGATCTGTTGGATGCTTGTACTGACGCCATTAAGAACTCGATTGTTGTAGTCATGTGCTGCGCCGCGGCCGGCATTATCATCAGTACTTTTCAGTACTCAGGCCTGTCCAGCAAATTTACAACCATGATCCTCTCCGTATCGGGCGGCAATCTGTATCTTATGCTGGCCTTGGTAATGGTGGCGTGCATTGTTCTGGGCATGGGAATTCCCATCACCGGTTCCTACATTTTACTTGCTTCTCTCGCGGCTCCCGCTCTAATCACGGCTGGGGTACAGCCGCTATGCGCGCACATGTTTATCTTCTATTACGCCGTAGTGAGCGTGTTGACGCCCCCGGTTGCCACAGCGGCTTATGCGGCGGCAGGGCTATCCGGTGCAAGCCCCGCAAAAACGGGGTGGATGGCTCTTCGCCTGGGCATCACGGCTTACATCGTCCCATACCTTTTCGTATTTCAGCCGGAACTTCTCTGCTACGGCAGTGTTGGAGACATTGTGCTGTGCGCTGTAACCGCTCTGATTGGCGTGGTGTTCCTGGGCTGCTTTATCCAGGGGTGGTTTCGCCACAAAACGCTGCTCTGGGAGCGAATTCTGTTTGGCGCTGGCGGGCTGCTGCTGATGATCCCCGGATGGCAAACGGATTTGCTGGGCGTTGCGATTCTTGCCATCCCTGTCACAACACAACTTGTACGCGAACGGAACCAAAAGAAGGCGGCCGTAAACCACCTCTCCGAATAAGTTGTTTTCCCATTAACACAGATTGAACGCGCTGCCACAAGCGGCAGCAAAAAGCCTGTAACGGACGAAAGTAGGTTACAGGCTTAATCTTTATGTGTTCATCAACAGAAGCGCGATAGCGTCAGGGCAAGTGAATCTGAATTCGATTGTTTACTGTGCGCAGGAACCCTTCAAGCCGAAGTTCGTTAAACACTTTGCTAATGGTAACGCGCGAGGCGCCCACAATAGAACCCAGCATTGCATGTGTGTATGCAATCTTTAATGAATGCCAATGCCCTTCGGTCGGCTTCTCCTCTGCAGCGGCTAAAAAAAGCCGTTTTATTCGCTCTTTTACAGAATAAAAAGAAATATTTTCGATTTCGTTTCGCAATATCAACGTTTTGAAAGTCAGACATTGCAGAATCGTGCTCCGAAACACCTCGTTGGCATCTGCCAGCATATGCGCACTTTTAAAGGGGATGGTGATAAGTGTCGCCTTTGTGTATGCTTGAGAATAAACACCGGTGCGCAAGCCGCTCCAACAGCAGAGCTCGCCAAAAAACCAGCCCTTCGGCAATTGGTAAAGTAGTTTTTCCATGCCGTCAATGCTCATTAAATAGTGCCGAGTTATTCCTTCCTGAATATATATCAGACCGTCCAGCTGGTCTCCCGGCATTGAAAAAATTTGGCGTGGCGGAAGCTGCTTTACCGTTCCGTATTGAAGTAAAACCCGCTCCAGCGCAGGTGCATCAAGGGGATCAAGCAAAAGGTTGGATTGGTTATATCGCATAGTAAAATTCACCTGCGTTTTTTATTTATTATACCATATTGTGTCCCCAAAAGCTAATTTTAATATAGTAGACGCGGCCATCCGCCGGGTAAAAGCCTTTTATGCAAAGGCGCATCATGTAGCAATATTTACAAGTATGCTTAGTTTATGGCCGTCTTGCAGAAAGGGGCATATAATAATAATATACTGCATATGCCGGTGTCTGGGCCGCGAAGGAGGGAACATTTTGATTGGGCAAAGCGTACCGCGAATCGATGCACTTGACAAGGTGACTGGACGAGCCAAGTATACTGCCGATATTCTGCAAGAATTCCCGGGAATTTTGCATATTAAGGCATTGCGCTCTCCATATGCGCACGCACGCATTGTTCGACTTGACACAAAAAAAGCCGAAAGGCTGCCGGGCGTAAGGCTGATCCTTACTGCAGCCGATATGCCTGATGAGGACTGGTGGAAATGGCCCCCCCAATCACGCTTGGCGACCCAAGAAACGCTTTGGGCCGGACAGGCGGTCGCGCTTGTCGCTGCGACCACTGCGGAACTGGCACAGGACGCTGTTGAAGCCATAGAGGTGGAATATCAGCAGTTGCCCCATGTTCTGGATTGGCAAAGCGCGATCAGCGACCATCCCGCCGCCATTGTTGATCCCTCTATGAAAAATCGGCCGCGCGATCCGCGTTGCACACATCTCTGCGATAACGTTGGAGGGGAATACCATCTCCGGAAAGGCAATGCCGACCAAGCAATGGCCGGTGCGGATGTAATAGCGGAAGGCAATTTCTGGTCAAAAAAGAAAAGCCATAATCAACTTGAACGCGCAATTACAATTGCGCAGTATCAACCAGAGCAAGGGACGCTTACGCTTTATGGAAACGGCGGCGGTGTTCACAAGGTCATAAAAACCAACGTTTGCCGGCTGCTCAACCTTCCAAGGTCTAAAGTTCGTATTATTCAGCTGTACACGGGCGGAAGCTTCGGCAACAGAAACACGCCCTATATTGACGTAGTGGCCGCCCTAATGGCCGTAAAAACAAAGGCTACCGTCGTATTTGAGTTTACCCGCGAAGAAATGATGATTGCCAGTCCTTCCAGCTGGGTATGCGGCATTTGGATGCGCATGGGCGCAACAAAGGATGGGTTGCTGGTTGGCCAGGAAATGGACCTTGTTGAGGAAGTGGGAACAGACTGCCATTTTGACAATTATAATGGCGTTCGTTCGTCGTCACACGCTGCAAGCTTGTACAAAATACCGAATGCGAAATGGGATACTTGTTCGGTTTTGACCAATACCGTTCCTGTGGGCCCGTATCGAGGCCCAGGTACTCCGGAAGTCACTTACGCGCAAGAAATTCTCATCAATCGGCTGGCCGAAAGCATAGGCATGGACCCTCTTTCTTTCCGTCTGAAAAATCTATTGCAACGTGGTGATGAAAACGCCTATGGCGAAAAAATAACAAGCATTGGTGTTGCGGAGTGTCTCAAACGTGTGGCGGAAAGCATTGAACTGGATCAACCCTGTGTGCAAGATGACTCCGTTTGGGTAAAAGGAAAAGGCATTGCCTGTGCTTGCAAGCAAAGCTCGCCGATTGGTCGGGCAGAGGCAATCGTGCTTTATCACGAGGATGGTTTCGTTGAGCTCAGGGTAAGCTGTGATGAGCATGGAATGGGGCTCTCAACCGCGCTAACACAAATCGCCGCCACCGAGCTCCATGTTCCTATGGATAAAATTCATACGAAGGTAAGCGACACGGATATTACCCCGTATGATCACTATACGGCAACTTGTCGTGGCACCTATACTGCGGGCAACGCTGTCCGGCTGGCGTGTATGGATGCGAAGCGGCAGCTTCAGGAGGCGGCGGCGCGAGAAGTGGGAGTACATCCGGACATGGTGGAGATTAAGGGTGACAGGGCATATATCCGCAGTTCTTATATTGAGGAACTCGACTTGCGCACCCTCTTTAAGGTGCAAAACCGATTCGTCAGCAATAACTATGGATTACAGTCGGGGACCCCGGTGTGCGGCCACGGCTCCTATTCTTCCGGGCCGGCGGTACCGTTTGATGAAAATGGCCGAACGCCAAAGGCTTTTAATTGGTATCAGTATACGGCCACGGCCGTGGAAATTGCCGTCAACACGGAAACGGGAAAGATCAAGATCCTCCGCTTTGCAAATGCCGCCGATACTGGGAACCCGATCAACCCAAAACTGGTTGAGGGGCAGCTGGAGGGTGGCGCCCACATGGCCATTGGCTTCATGCTGCAGGAGGAGCATTTGTACGATAAAAACGGCCGTCTGACAAATGCAAATCTGGCGGACTATCGCTTGCCAACCATTTTGGATATGCCGCACACGAAAGATGTCCATGTGTATATTTGCCCCGACCCATTGCCGGATGGGCCCTATGGCGCAAAGGGCACGGCTGAAACGGTTTCTGCTGCTCTTGGCCCGGCCATTGCCACTGCGTTACATCAAGCGGTTGGCATCTGGATTGACGATTATCCATTGACGGCAGAAAAAGTGTTATGGGCCCTTCGGGCCAGGGAGGCGAAAAAATGAGCTATATTCTTCAAGATTATACGCCTGTGCAGGTGCATCTAACGGTCAACGGTCAAGAGTACGATATGGCGGTGCCGCCATACCTTACCCTGCTGGAGCTGTTGCGTGAAGAACTACACCTGACCGGCGTTAAGTGTGGGTGTGACGATTCAAACTGCGGCGCCTGTACGGTGCTAATAAACGGCCAACCATTCAAAAGTTGTTGCACCCTGGTAGCACAGGTGAATGGAAAAAGAATTTTGACCATAGAAGGTCTGGCCCAAAACGGAGTTTTGCATCCTATGCAGCAAGCCTTTATCGACCATTTTGCTTTACAATGCGGGTTTTGTACGCCGGCCATGATTCTTACAGCCATCTCCATTCTTGAGGAAAACCCCGAAGCCGACGAGGATGCCGTTCGGGAGGGCTTACACGGAAACATCTGCCGCTGCACGGGCTACCAAAAAATTGTAGAGGCTATTTTGGCTGTACGCAACGGAGAATATGCTGACCTCCAGAAACGTTGGGAAGAGCAGCACACAACCAAGAGAGGAGCCGTTCAATGAGATTCCAGCATTACTACGCACCCCAAAGCCTTCCGGATTGTTCCAGCCTACTGGAAGAATGCGGGGATGCCGGCAGGCTTCTGGCGGGCGGGACCGACGTTATCCCGCGCCTGCGCTCGCGTGCATGGCATACCAACGCATTGATTGATGTCACAAATATTCCCGATCTTTCAGGATTTGTTTCCGAAAATGACGGTTTGTTCATCGGTGCGGCTGAGCGCCTGCGCGCGATCCAGATCGCATCGACCAAGTTGCCTGGTCCGTTTCATGTGCTGCGCCTGGGGGCAGGGCACGTGTCAAGCATTCAGGTTCGGAATGCGGCAACAATAGGAGGGAATCTCTGCAACGCCTCGCCCAGCGCCGATACGGTTCCTCCGCTGGTGGTACTGGGCGCCAAAGTCAGAATCTATGGGAAAAATGGTCGTCGCGATTTGCCAGTTGAGCAATTTCTGTTGGGGCCGGGAAAAACGGCGCTTTCAAACGATGAGCTTGTTGTGGGGGTCTGTCTGCCAGCGCCGCCGTGCAAAACCGGGACATTTTACCATAAGTACTCGATTCGTGGAGACAGCGACATTGCGATTGTTGGCGTTGCCGCGTCGCTTACGCTATCTGGGGACGGTACCATCGCTGCGGCGAAGCTGGCGCTGGGGGCGGTTGCTCCTACTGTTTTTCGCGCTATTGAGGCGGAAAAAATTCTTGTTGGCGAACGGTTTTGCAAAGAACTGGTGCTTGAAGCTGCCGAAGTGGTAAGAAAGAGTTGCTCACCCATTACCGACCAGCGCGCAACAGCGGATTACCGCCGAGAAATGGCGGCCGTCTGGACGCGACATGCCCTTTTTGATGCATTTGAACAGATAGAACCATGAAGCTCGCAACCGCCCCCTGTTGGGAGATGGAGAGGCAGGGAAAAGGCAAGCGTTTCTTTTGTGCAGCAGCCATACCGGTTGCCGTTTCCTAACGGCCGTCCACGCCCTTAACCACGAAACCTGCTGTACAAAGCTAACGCTGCATCGGCAGAGCCTTTTGAGGATCTTCCATCATTTTTCTACCAATATGATGCCCCAATACTCCGGCAGGTGTCGCTGGTTTGGGAGCAGCTGGCAGGCTATATTGGGATATGGGGCGCGTTACAGTCGCCCGCATGATGGGACAAACGCATCTGCTGGCAACGCTTCGCCCTGCAGAAGGGCATGCGCTTGCGTAAAAAGCAGGGGCGGGATACCCCTGCGGGCAGGTGTGTGGCGCTCGGGACGAGGATATTACCGCCGCTTAGCGCCGCCGAGCAGTCGCGGCTCTGTCCGCCGGGCGGTCAACATCCGAAGGCTTGGCGTCAATGGGGGATGAGGCTGCCGCCGGCCGCCAATCCTGCGCGCGCTTGAGCGGATCAGCGCCGGCGGGGGACGAAGTGCTGTTCGCATTCGTTTTGCGCCTGCAGGAGCGCCTCCTCCGGCGAACAGATGCCGAGGACGGCCTTGCGCACATGGGAGGCGATGATGCCTTCGAGCTGCAGCTCGCTGAAGTTTTCGTACAGCTCGCTGCTCCGGCGGCGCTGGGCGCTCATAAAACTGCTGTACGCAGCGGAAAGCCAGGGATATTTTTCCTTGATGTCCCGGTTGTCGTATGCGCTGATGCAGGGCGAGAGCCCGCCCAGCATGGTGAACACCGGGGCGACCAGATCCGAATAGAGCCACTGGAAGAACGTGCAGGCCGCCTCCGGGCTGCGGCAACCGCGGGTGATGCCGATTACGCCGCCGCCCTGCAGCGGCTTGCCGCCCGGCACGGGCGCAAAACCCAGCTTGCCGGCGATGCTGGACATCTTCAGGTTGAGGATGTGCGAGGCATAGTTGATGAACACGACCGTCATCGCGGCGGACCCGTCCGCAAACCCCTCCAGAACGTTTTTCCAGCCGTCGTGCACCGTCCGGTCGGAATACTGGTAGGCCTCCCGGTAGTTTTTGAGCGCGCGCAGCGCCGCCGGAGAGTTGAGCGTGATGGCGCCGTTCTCGTCGAGCATGCGGCCGCCCTCCTCGAACAGGCGCGGGATAAACTCGCTCGGGCTGACGACCACGTTTCCCACCGCCACGGTCGTTCCGTACCGGATGGGGGAGGCGGGATTGAAACTGCGGGTGAAAAAGCGGGCCACCTCGTTGTATTCGGCGAATGTGCGGGGAACGGCCAGCTCCCGGCGGTTCATCTCGTAGAACATCCGCTTGTACGTGGGGTCGGTCAGCAGATCCCGGCGGTAAAACATGAGTTGCGTGCTCGGGTCGTAGGGGATGCAGTATCTCACGCCGTTCACACTCGAATAATCCACGCACAGCTGCGGCAGGACCGCGCCGAACAGGGCCTCCCAGTCGAACGGCACCGACGCAAGCGGCAGGAAGAGCCGCTCCGCCAGCTCATCCATCCACGCCACGTCCATCCGGATGAGATCGAACTGCTCGAGCGGCGTCGTCTGAATCACGTCGTATACGTCCCGCAACGACGGCAGGACGACCATCTCCAACCGAATACCCGTGCTCTTCTCCAGATGCGGCAGCAGGCTGGAGAGCGCCGTGGTGGAGGGGGAGGCGAGCGTCAGCATCCGCAGGGAAACGGGGCGCGCGGGCTGCGGCGGCATGACCCCTACGCGGAAGCCGTCGTTCTTCATGGTCAGCACCCGCGGCAGCGGCACGCCCTGTTCGAGCCGGGCGAACAGGTGCTTGACCACCTGATGCGCCAGGCGCTTGTAGTCCAGCTCATAGACGGGCTTGGCGGGATCGGTCACCGCAAGGCGGGGAGAAACGGTGAGATACTGCGGCCGTGGCCGGTCGCTCGCATAAGCGTGGGCGGCCCGCACGGCGGCCTCCCGCCGGTTATCGGCACAGATGATATAGTCGTAGGCCGTGTCCGGCTCAAAGAAGGAAAAGGCGCGCTGCTCGATCAGATGGTCGGGGCAGGCGACAAGCCGGATGCTGTCGCTGCCCCTGGCATAGACGGAGTAGACGCCGCGCAAAAACCGGCCGGCGTCGCTCAGCGAAAGATCGTTCAAAAACACGCCGATGCGCGTTGCGCCGTGTTCCCGCGTAAAGGCGGCCATATCCCGCCCGGCCTGTTCCGGTCGAAACCCGGCGAACATTGTATCGTTACAATCGCTTTCAAAGGCATGCAGAAACACGAGCGGCAGCTCCGGCGCCTCCTCGCGGTAGCGCGAGACGGCGTCCGTCAGGCAGGAGCTGGTAACGATGGCGCTGACGCGGGAGTTGATGGCGGCGGCAAGCATGGCGACCTCCGTCGCCTCCATAAATCCGGTCAAATAGAGCTGCACGACGTACCCGGCAGCCGAAAATTCCCGCTGAAAGACCTCGTACATGGCGGAATACTGCCGGTGCTCCATGGTCGGGAGCAGCAAGGCGATCGAGCGGTCCCGCCCCTGCCGGAGGCTCTTGGCCTTGGCGTTGAGCTTGTAGCCGAGCCGTTCAGCCGCCTGCTGAACGAGTTGAATCTTTTCAACGCTGACGTTCCCGCGCCCGTTGATGACGTTGGAGACCGTACCCTGGGAAACGCCGGCTGCCTTTGCAATGTCCCTGATCGTTGGCATACTGTTCCATGCTCCGCTTGATTTCCTTCCCATTTTACTATGAAAAAGCGCTGTTTTCAAGGGCGGCGCCGCAGAATGGGCGTGCAAGGCCGGTTTTTGCAAAAAAAGTATTGTCTGATTTTGATAAAATGATTGACACGTTATAATCATTTTCGATATAGTGTAAGTACAGTGTTGCGGCGTATCCGCAACCGCTGAATTTCTGACAGGAGATGGATCGCATGAAAAGGTTTCTGAGTTTACTCTTGGTTCTGCTCTTGACGGCCGGGGCGGTTGCCTGCGCGCAGCCCGCGGCCAACGACGGCGACGGCGAGAAAACGGGCGGCAAGCTGATCGTCTACTCCGCGTTGAACGAGGACAACACGATTGCGATGGCGGAGCAATTCAAGGAAGATACCGGCATTGAGATCGAGTACATCTCCCTGGGTGGCGGCGATGCGGTGGCGCGCGTCCAGGCGGAGATGGACAACCCGAAGGCGGACTTCCTCGTGGGCGGCTCCATCGACCTGTACGGTTCCCTGGCCGACGCCGGCGCGTTTCTCGAGTACGATTCCCCGAACAACGACGATCTCGACGAGCGGTTCAACGACCCCAACCACTTCTGGCAGGGTTGGTACATGGGCGTGCTGACCATCATCGTCAATGAGGAGCGTTTTGAGGCGGAGCTGGCGCCGCAGGGGCTGGAGCTGCCCGAGACATGGGACGACCTGCTCGACCCGGCATATAAGGACGTGTTCGTCTGGGCCAACCCGACGACGGCGGGCGGCGCGTACATCGCAACGGCCTGCCAGATCTTCCGCCTCGGCGAGGAGAAGGCCTGGGAATACCTGCAGGCGCTGGACAAGAACGTTCACCACTACTACATGGGCGCCGGCGACGTGATCAGCCCGGTCGCCACGGGCGAGTTCATCGCTTCCATCGCATGGGGCCACGACAGCTTCAAGACCCAGCAGGAAGGCTATCCGCTCAAGCTGATCGTCCCGCAGCAGACCGCCTATGAAATCGGCGGCGCGGCGATCGTCAAGGGCGGGCCGAACACCGAGAACGCCAAGATCTTCATGGATTGGCTGCTCACCAAGGAGGCGCAGGAGCTGAGCGTGGAGACCTCCTACCGCTATCCCGTGCGCGACGATGTGAGCGCGCCGGAGGGGCTGCCCGCCCTGAGCGACGTGGACCTCGTCGATTACGACCGCATCAAGGCGACCGAGATGAAGGAGGATGTGCTCGCAAAATTCGAGGAGCTGATCACCTCCAAGCGCGGCTGATTTCCCTCCCCCCCCTTTTTTGACAGGGCGCCTGCCTGCGCGCGCGGGCGGGCGCCCTGCCCGCAGCGCGCCGGTTGCCCGGGAAAGGAGGGAGCCGTATGGCCCAGGGCGTTTCGCTGAAGGAATCCGTCAAGGAAATGAAACGGCTCAAAAACGAGCCGCTGCTGCTGGTGGTGATCGTTGCCATCATCGCGTTTGTCGGCCTCTTCGTGGTCTATCCCGTGATCCGCGTCATCCTCTTCCCGGAGGCGGCCGATTACCTCACGCTGTTCACCAAAAGCCGCTGGTTTACGGCGATCAAGAACAGCCTGTTTATGACGCTCATCTCCACGGTATCTTGCACGGGCGTGGCGTTTCTGTTTGCCTATGTCATCGCCCGGCTGGACGTGCCGTGCAAAAAGCTGTTCCGCTTCGTCACGCTGCTGCCGATCGTTTCGCCTCCGTTCATCGTTGCGCTGAGCTACATCCTGCTGTTCGGCGTGCAGGGCATCGTCACCAAGGGCCTGCTCGGCCTGCAGGCGGATATCTACGGGCGCTTCGGCCTGTGGATCGTGCAAACCGTCACGTTTTTCCCATACGCCTATTCCGTCATCTACAACGTCATCACATCGATCTCCCCCAACCTCGAATACGCCGCCTACAACATGGGCGCTTCGCGCTGGCGCGTCTTCCGGGACGTGTTTTTACCGCTGTGCCGCCCCGGCGTGGCGGGCGGCGCGCTGATGGCGGCGATCAACGTGCTTACGGACTTCGGCAACCCGATGATGATTGGCGGCGACCTGGCCCTGCTGCCGACGGAAGCGTATATGCAGATCTCCGGCTGGTATGATATGAAGACCGCTTCGGCGCTTGCCGTGGCGCTGTTGCTGCCGGCGGTGGGCATCTTCCTCATCAACCGGTTCTGGGTTGGCCGGCGCTCCTATGTGACGATCACGGGCAAGGAGGTTTCGCTCAACCCCTTCCCCATCCCCCGTTGGCTCAAGTGGCTGCTGTTCTCGCTGACGATGTTCATTTCCCTGTTCATCCTTCTGGTCTACGGCACGCTGGTCTACGGCGCGTTCACCAAGGCCTGGGGGTACGACTGGTCGCTGACGCTTGAGAACATGCAGTATGTGCTGCTCAAGTTCAAACAGATTTGGAATTCCATCCGCTTTGCATTCCTTTCCTCGCTCGGGGCGGCGTCGCTCTCCATGGTGCTGGCGTACATCGTGCAGAAAAAGCAGGTTGGGATCAACAAGGCGCTGGACTTTCTCGCCATCCTTCCCGGCGCGATTCCCGGCATGTTCCTCGGCATCGGCTTCGTCATGGCGTTCAACAACCGGCCGCTCGAACTGACCGGAACCGGCGCGATCATGGTGCTGGCGCTGCTGTTCTGGAACCTGCCCACCTGTTACAGCTCGGCCACCGCCGGCCTGCAGCAGATCGGCGCGTCGGTTGAGGATGCGGCGCTCAACCTGGGAGCGAACAGCTTCCGCTCCTTTAAGGATGTGATCGTGCCGCTGCTGAAGGGCCCGTTCCTGTCCGGCTTTGTGCTGGCGTTTTTGCGCTCGGTCACGTGCCTCAGCGTGGTCATCTTCCTCTATGCGCCCGCAACCACGGTCGGCACCATCTCCGTCATGGTGCTGGTGCAGAGCGGGCAGTGGGGCGAGGCGGCCGCCTTCACCACGGTGCTGATCACGATTGCCTTTACCACGCTGAAACTGGCGCAATGGCTGTTCAGCAAGCAGAACATCAAGCTGAAATTGTGATAGGAGGGGCGGCATATGGCGGAATGCTATATTGAATTCAAAAACGTCGTCAAGAAATTCGACAGCTTTGTGGCGCTTGACCACGTGTCGCTGCAGATCCCGCGCGGGGCGTTCGTCACGCTGCTCGGCCCGTCCGGCTGCGGCAAGACCACCCTCATGCGCCAGCTCGCCGGATTTTCCGAGCCGGAGGAGGGCGACGTGATCGTCAACGGCCGGCGCGTCAACGGGCTGCCCCCGTTCAAACGCAATACGCCGCTCGTGTTCCAGGAATATGCGCTCTTCCCCCATATGACGGTATACGAGAACATCTCCTACGGCCTGAAACTGCAAAAACTGCCGAAAAAGGAAATCGACGCCCGCGTGGCCGCCATGCTGGAGATGTTCAACCTCAAGGGGCTGGAAAAGCGGTTCCCGCGGCAGATGTCCGGCGGACAGCAGCAGCGCGTCGCGTTTGCGCGCGCGCTGGTCATGGGGCAGGATATCCTCCTGCTGGACGAACCCCTCTCCAACCTTGACGCCAAGCTGCGCGTGGAGGTGCGCACGGAGCTCCGGCAGTTGCAGCAGAAGCTGGGCATCACGACGATCTATGTCACGCACGACCAGGACGAAGCGCTCTCCATGTCCGACATCATCGCCGTCATGCACGCCGGGCGGGTGGAGCAGGTTGGCACGCCGTGGGAGATCTACTTCCGGCCGGTCAATCGGTTTGTGGCGGATTTTATCGGTACGGTCAACTTCCTCGACGAGATTGTGACGGCAAACGAGGGCGGGGTGCTGACGGTCGAACACGGCGACATGACGCTGAAAATCCCCACGGCGGTCGCCGTCGAACCGGGGGAGGCGGTCACGCTGGTGCTGCGCCCGGAGTGCATCCGCATCGCGGGCGGGGATGAGCCGGCGGACGACCTGACGTTGCGCGGCACGATCGAAACCTACAGCTTCCTCGGCCGCATGATCCGCTACTGGGTGCGCGTAAAGGACGAGGTGTTCGTCATCGACGATGCGAACGTAGACTTGGGCGGCGTGCGCACCGGCGACGTGACGCTGCGGCTCGACCCGCAGAAACTGCACGTGCTGAAGGATGGAGGGGGCCGTGTTGATCCTTGATTTCATCAACGTCGGCTACGGCGACGCCATCCTGCTGCGCGATACGGCGGCCGGCAGCGCCGTGCTGGTGGATGTGGGCGACGTGTCGGTGGGCGACGGCGGCCCCGGCGCAAAGCGGATTTCCGCCGCTGCATTTTTGCGGCAGGAGCGCGTCGAAGCGATCGATTTGCTCGTGCTCACGCACCTGCATCTCGACCATGTGGGCGGGCTGCGGGAGGTGCTGGCGCACACGCGCGTGCGGGCGCTGCTGACCAACTATCTGCCGCCCCGCGCGGCATGGGGGACGCGTGTGGCAAGCCCGAACGGCTGTTCGAGCGGCGCGGCCTGCCTGATCGAGGCGCTGAACATCTATCTCGAATCGCTCCAACTGCTGGCGCGCAGCGGCGCTTCCATCGCGCTGGCGCAGCCGGGCGGGCGGCTTCTCGCCCCCGGCCTGTACGCCGAAATCGAGATGGAGACGCCCGCCGTCTACCGGCGGCAGGAAGCGATCTGGGCGCATGCGCTCGCCGGCCAGCCCGACGGCGCGGAGCTGGACGAGCTGGACCGGTTTATCAACGACACCAGCATCCGCCTGCGCCTTGCGCGCGATGGCCATACGCTCCTGCTGCCGGGCGATTACAGTGCTGCCGCCTGGGAAAAGCAGGACGTCCGGCCCTGCGAGCTGGTCAAGCTGCCGCACCACGGCCATGCCGATTCGGTAACGCAGTCCATTCTCGACCGCCTGCGGCCGCGCACGGCCGTCATCTCGGTATCCAACACCCGGCGCGACGATTGCCCCGCCGCAAGCGTGCTGGCGCTGCTGCAAAAAAACGGGGTGGAGGTGCAAACGACGGACGCCGTCCCGCTGCCCGGGCATGCGCCGGAATACCGGGAGTCCATACGCTTTTTGTGGTAAATACAATTTTCGGTCAGGAGGGAATCCATATGAAACGAGTGCTGGCAGGCTGCCTTGCGGTTCTCCTGGCATGCCTGACGCCGGCTTTGCCGGCCGCCGCGGAAAGCGGCGACGACCTGCCTTCCGAGCAGTATCGGGCCCTTGCGGAGCACTGGGCGCCGACGGTCTATCAGGACGTGAACGAAAGCTATCTGTACCGGGCCGATATCCCCACCCGCTTCGATTACGACGGGGACTGGCTCGGAGCGAACAACTGGGAAAATCTCGAAAACTATCCGCAGATCCCGTCGGCGTACTTCTCCGTACGAGAAACGCTGACGCACTATTTCATCGAATATGATTTCTATTATCCGCGGGATGACGGGCCCATCGCCCTCGAGCGCCACGAGAACGATCTGGAGGGATGCATCCTGGTCATCCGCAAGGATTCGTCCACGTACGGCAGCCTGCACCTGATGGAAACGCAGGCCCACAACCACTGGTACCAATACAGCAACGACCCCGCCATTACGGACGGCTCCGACGACATCGACGGCGGGATTCTGCTGGACGGGCATCGTCCCAAACTCTACATCTCCGCAAACGGAATCGGCACGGACGCCGGCCATGGCGTGCTGGCCTACGACGGGAGCGGCGCCAACGGCGGGGACGGCATCGTGTTCCGCTTTGTCACGGGCGATGCGGAAATGCCGGATGACTTCTCCGGCAGCTATACCAGTTTCTACGATTATGAGCTGATCTCCATGGACGTCCTGTGGAACCGCCGCTACGATGTCGGCGGCGCGGCGCATACCTATAACGACTGGGGCCATTTCTACGGGGACACCTATACGGACAGCTCCTGCACGCTGCCGTGGATCAAGGACGACCCGGACGACGGCCCGGTATACGACGGGGTTTACTGGTCCGATCCGGCCTTCTTTATCGATACCCATCTGAACGGGCTGGGCGAGTTCTCGCACACCTATGTGTTCAATCCCTACTGGACCCACAAGGTGACGATCCAGGATATCACAAGCTGCGCGAACAAGGACCCGTTCAACGACGAAAGCGACGTGTACCTGTCCATCTCCGTGGACGGGCTGGAATACATCAACGAGAAACACTGGAAGGACAACCAGATGCCGAAGAACACGACCAAGGCCGTGTACTGGGGCAAGGAACAGGCGGAATTCGGAGACCAGTACTCCGAATCGTTCGGGACCATCTACTTTGCGCGCGCGGACAACACGGAGGTCCGCATCCATGTCTACGACAAGGACGGCACCTCCGGGGACGACTCCATGGGCATGCTTACCGCCACGCCCGCGCCCGGCCAGTCGATCACCTGGACGAACCAGCCGACCTCCACGGGCGAGGCCCGGGTGTCCGCCGTGGTGGAAACGCAGTAGCCCGGCATCGGGGGACGGCCGCGCGCCCTTCTCCGCATTCGGGATGCGCGTGCAATCCGCAGGCAAGGCAAAGAGGGGCGCAGATGCGCCCCTCTTTGCATGCGGCCACCCCCGCCCAGGGGCGACAACCGGGAATCCGACGGACGCGGCGGGAGAAAAAACAGCCGGGCGCGAACGACCGGCAGGGGGGAGCGGGGCGCGCGCTCGGCAGCCCGTGTATGAAAAACGTGGCATCGTCCGCTCCGCGCAGGACAGGCGGGGCGCAGGCGCGGCGATGGGCGAAACGGCGATCTGGCGTTCGGGAGGGTCGGCAGCCGGCGCCGCCTCCGGACAACCGTCAGCCGCCGGCGGCTCCGGAACGCGGCGGCGTGGGCTGGGCGTCGCCTTCGTGCCGGCTGTCCCGGCGCGCCTCGCGCCGGACGCGCACGAGCATGTCCACGCCGTCCTCATAATCGGTCTGGAGGATCTCGACGCGCATGCCCACATCCCGCAGCTGTTCCGCGCCGGACTTGACGGTGTTGAGAAACAGGCGGTAATCCTTGAGCAGCCGCAGCAACCGCGGCCGGGGCGGCGGCGTGACGGCCGCAATCATGCGTTCCACAAGCCGCTCGGTCTCCTTGACATTGAGCGATTTTTCGCCGATGCGGGCGATGGCCTCGAGCTGGAGGCGCTCGTCGCGCAGGCGCAGCAGCGCGCGGGCATGGCGTTCGGTCAGGCGCGCCTCGAGCAGATTGCGGCGCACGGCGGGCGAGAGATGGAGCAGCCGCAGCTTGTTGGCGATGAACGACTGGCTCTTGCCGAGGCGCGCGGCGAGCGCTTCCTGCGTCATGCCGTATGTGCGCAGCAGCTGGCGGTAGCATTCCGCCTCCTCGATAAAGTGCAGGTCGCGCCGCTGCAGGTTTTCGATCAGCGCAAAGATGGCGCTGGCCTCCTCCGTGGTGCGCTGCACGATGCAGGGCACCTCCCGCATGCCGATCAGGCGACAGGCGCGCAGCCGGCGCTCGCCGGCGATGAGCTCGTACATGCCGGCAATACGGCGCACGATCAGGGGCTGGATCAGCCCGGCCTGCGCGATGGAGGCCGCCAGCTCCTGCAGGCCCTCCTCGTCGAACTGGCGGCGAGGCTGGTTCGGGTTCGCCTCAATGCAGTCTACGGGCAGCATCATCAGCTGCCGGCCCTGTACCGCCGGCGGCTGCCGGGATGCGTCGGTTTCGCGCGTGAACATCGCCATATGCCCATGCCCCCCTTTCAGTACGGGGTATCATTCTGCACGGACAAAGGCATCTCCTGCCGGGCCGACAAAGGACGCGGCCTTTCGCCAAAACAAGTGCCGCTTCTTGCGCATGGGCGATCCAAAAACGCAGAAGGGGCGTCCGAACATCCGGTGTTCGGGCGCCCCAGCAGATCCTGCAAAAGGCAGCGGCTTACGCCTTGGGGCCTGCGTCGATGATGCTCTGCGGCATGTGCGCGTACTTCTGGAAGTTCTTAACAAAGCGCGCCGCGAGATCCTTGGCGGTCTTCTCATACGCAGCTTCGTCCTTCCACATCTTGCGCGGGCTCAGCACCTCGTCCGGCACGCCGGGGCAGGTCGTGGGCACGCTGACGTTGAAATACGGGTCTACCTCGTAATCGACCTTCTCCAGATCGCCGTTGAGCGCGGCGGTAACCATCGCGCGGGTGTACTTGAGGCTCATGCGCTTGCCGTCGCCCGCCTTGTGGCCGCACCAGCCGGTATTGACCAGATAGACGTTGACGTTGTGCAGGTCGATGTTCTTGCCGAGCATCTCGGCATACACGGACGGATGCAGGGGCAAAAACGGCGCGCCGAAGCACGTGGAGAACGTGGTCACCGGCTCGGTGATGCCGCGCTCGGTACCCGCCAGCTTGGAGGTGTAGCCGCTGACAAAGTGGTACATGGCCTGGTTCTTATCCAGCTTGCTGATGGGCGGGAGCACACCGAACGCATCCGCCGTGAGGAACACGACGGTCTTGGGATGGTTGCCAACGCCGGGGATCACGCAATCCGGGATAAAGGTGACCGGGTAGCCCACGCGGGTGTTCTCGGTGAGCGAACCGTCGTCAAAGTCGAGCTCGCGGGTCTCGGGGTCCATGACGACGTTCTCCACGAGCGAGCCGAACTTGATCGCGTTCCAGATCTGCGGTTCGTTCTCCTGGGAGAGGTTGATGCACTTGGCGTAGCAGCCGCCCTCGATGTTAAAGATGCCGCGGTCGGACCAGGCGTGCTCGTCGTCGCCGATGAGCTTGCGGTTCGGGTCGGCCGAGAGGGTCGTCTTGCCCGTGCCGGACAGGCCGAAGAACAGCGCGCTGTCGCCGTCCTTGCCGATGTTGGCCGAGCAGTGCATGGTGAACACGCCCTGCTTGGGCAGCACGTAATTCATGACGGAGAAGATGCTCTTCTTGATTTCGCCCGCATACTGGCTGCCGGCAATGATGACCATCTTCTTGTCGAAGTTGACGAGGATGGCGGCCTCGGAGTTGACGCCGTCCAGCTCCGGGATGCACTTGAAGCCCGGGGCGGCGATAATCGTGAAGCCGGGGACGAAGTCCTTGAGCTGCGCCTCCGTGGGCCGCACGAGCAGCTGGTGGATGAACAGGTTCTGGCTGGCCAGCTCGTTGACCACGCGCACCGGCAGGTGATAGCTCTCGTCGGCGCCCGCAAAGCCGTCAAAGATGAAGATCTCGCGGCCCTGCAGATAGGCCATCATCTTGTCATAGATCCGGTCGAACCGCTCGGGGGTGATCGGGACGTTGACCTTGCCCCAGTCGATGTCGTCGTGAATGGCGGGGGTATCGACGACAAAGCGGTCGTTCGGGGAACGGCCGGTATATTTGCCGGTGGTGACGACGAGCGCGCCCGTGTTGGAGAGGGTGCCTTCGCCGCGGGCGACGGCCCGCTCGGTCAGCTCCGCTGGGGTCAGGTTCCGGTAGACCGCTTTGGGGGCGATGATACCGAGGGATTCGACGTACGCTTTCATCTGTTTGATCTCCTTTCGGCAGCTAAGATACAACAACCGGGGGCGATGGTGCGCGACACGCTTGCCGTCATGTCCATCTACTCCCCCATTATGTTTAGAGTATACCCGAAACCGACCAAAAGCGCAAGCGGTTGCAGCATCTTTTCTGTTTATTTCCTGCCGTTTCGCACCGGGGCCCGTCCCTCGGCCCGACCGGCCGGCTGCGGCCGGCGCTGCGGGAGAATTATCGGACGCGCGGCGGCACGTTCTCCGCTACGATGGAGTCAGCCGGAGGGGTGATCCGGCCAATGCAGTTCAAAATTCAAAAGGAAAGGAGGGAAAGCCATGCTTCCATGCAAAAACGCGGTGCTGGCCGCGTTCGCTGCCGCCGGAGGCATCGCCGCCTATCTGTTCGGCCCCTGGGACGCGCTGCTCGTGGCGCTGCTGGCGGCCATCGTGCTCGACTATCTTACCGGCGTCGCCGTGGCGGCGGTACAGCGCACGCTGTCGAGCGCGGTCGGCTGGCGCGGTCTGCTGAAAAAGGCCGTCATTTTGCTGATCGTCTGCCTTGGCACGCTGCTCGACCGGCTGCTGGAGGACTCCAACGGCGCCGTCCGCGCGGCCGTATGCCTGTTCTACATCGCCAACGAAGGCCTGTCCGTTTTAGAAAACGCGGGGGCGCTCGGCCTGCCGCTGCCGGAGACGCTCAAGCGCGCGCTCGCCAGACTGCAGCCGCCGGCATGATGCGTCGGGCCGCTCAGATTCCTCCCGCTGTCGGCGCATTCCCGCCCGTGATGTCGTCGATATATGCGGCGCAGAGGGCGGCCACCAGGTCGCGCTCGCGCGGATCGTAGGTGCTGCCGTGCGGCGAATGCTCCATCACGCGGGACGTCAGCGGCGCATGGACAAGCCCGCGCCGCAGCGCGGCGGCCGCGCCGGGGGCGACCTTGTCGTCATACCGGGCCCAGAGCGCAAGCGTCGGGCAGGTGATATGGGGCAGGCTGCGCCTGAGGCGCCGGATCAGCCGGTACAGGTCGGAGAGCTTTGCCGGGGAAAACCCGGCGTACATCTGCCCATAGGGCGCCTTTTGCCGGAGCTTTTCGCCATCCTCCGCGGGATAGCGAACGGCGGGCACGAACGGGGCCAGCAGCCGCGCAACGTGCAGGTACGCGCGCATGCGCACCGGCGCGCTGATCAGCACGAGGGCGGCGCAGTCGCGCTCGGCCGCAAGCAGCCCGGCCAGGATGCCGCCGAGCGAAAGCCCCACCGGAACGATGCGGTCGCAGCCGGCAGCGCGCAGGCGCTCGTATCCGTCGCGCGCGCAGGCGAGCCACTGCTCGCCCGTGGACGCGGTCAATGCGCGCACCGTCCGGCCGTGGCCGGGCAGCGTTGGCACAAAGACGGCGTAGCCGCGTCCAGCCAGCGTCTCCGCCACGACGCGCACGTTTGCGGGCGTGCCGCCGATACCGTGCAGCACGAGACAGCCGACGCCATGTGCCGCGCTGCACCCGGCATCCCCGGCCGGTACGGAGAAATACGGCGCCGCCACATCGTCGAACGCGCATGGCTCGTCAAGGATGGACCGGTCCACGGAAAAACCCAGTATTTTCACAGCAGCGTCCTCGTCTGACGGTACACGTCGCCGGAACCGACCGTCACCACAAGATCGCCCGGCGCGCCGTGCGCGTCGAGCCAGTCGCGGATCGCCGCGAATGTACCCAGATAGATCGCGTTGCCGCCGGAAGCGTTGATCGCTTCGACCATATCGCGCGCGTGCACTTCGCCGGTGTCCGTTTCCCGGCCGGGATAGATGTCCGGCACAAGCACGGCGTCGGCGTCCGCAAAGCAGGACACCTTCCCGGTGAACAGCGTGCGCGCGCGCGTATAGCTGTTGCACTGGAACACGCAGTACAGCCGCCCGTGCGGTATGCGGCTGGCCGCATCGAGCGTGGCGCGGATCTCGTTTGGATGATGCCCGTAATCGTGGTAGATCCGGATGCCGTTGCGCTCGCCATAGTATTCGAACCGCCGGCGCGTGTTGGCAAAGCCTGCGAGCGCGCCGGCCGCCGTATCGAACGGGATTTCCAGCAGCCCCGCGACTGCCAGCGCGCCGAGCGCATTGGCCACGTTGTGCGCGCCCGGCACATGGAGCTGCACGCGTCCGAGCGGCCTGCCGCCATGCAGCACGGTGAACGAGGGACATCCCGCCTGGTCGTAGGCTATGTCGTCGGCGGTATAGTCCCCGCCGGCCAGGCCGTAGGACACGGCGGTATGCCGGCTTTCCGCGTACAGGCGCTTCACGCGCGGGTCGTCCGTGCAGGCGACGAAAACGCCGTCCGCAGGCAGACGGGCGAGGAACTTTTCAAAGGCCGCCTCGATGTGCGCCATGTCATGGAAGTAATCAAGGTGGTCGTTGTCGATGTTGCTGATGAGCGCGATGGTCGGCGAAAGCGTCAGGAAGCTCTCCACATATTCGCACGCCTCGGTGAGGAACAGGTCGCGTCCGCCCACGCGAACGCCGCCCTGCAGCGCGTCCACGTATCCGCCGATGTGGACGGTCGCATCCGCATCCGCCGCCTCCGTGATGAGCGCCAGCATGGAGGTGATCGTCGTCTTGCCATGGCAGCCCGCCACGGCGACCACGTTGTGAAAGCGCGCCGAAAGCTGGCCGAGCGCCTCGCTGCGCTCCAGCTGGGGGATGTGCAGCGCCTCGGCCATCACCCGTTCCGGATTGTCCGGGCGGATGGCCGCCGAATAGATCACCGCGTCCGCGCCGGCCAGCAGCTCGCCCGTATGGCCGACGGTATAGGGGATGCCTGCTTCGTCGAGGCTGCCGGTGAACTGCGTGCGCTCGCGGTCGCTCCCGGTGACCGTGTGCCCGTGCGCTTTCAGGATGCGGGCAAGCCCGCTCATGCTGCACCCCCCGATGCCGATCAGGTGGATGTGACGCGCGCCCTCGAGGTTGACCATGTGTCCACACCTGCTTTCCTTTTCTTCACGATGGTATTATACGCCGCGCGCTGCCGATGCGCAACCGCCGTTTGCCCGCCGCCGGACTTGACAGCGCCCGGCCGCTGTGGTACGGTTCCGGCAAAGGGCGGCCATCCGCCGCCGGAGGGGAGGGGCCGCCATGCGAATGGAATCCCCGCCGCCGCTAAGGCGGCTTGCCGCCGTATTGCAGGCGCCGGTCTATCTGGTTGGCGGGGCGGTGCGCAACGCGTTGCTCGGCCTGCCGCAGTCCGATCTCGACGCAGCCGGGCCGTTGCCGCCGGACACGGTCGAGGCCCGCTGCCGTGCCGCCGGGCTGTCCGCCGGGCCGGTCAATCACGCAGGCCGCGCGCTTGGCACGGTCGGCGTGCGCATTGACGGCGAAACGGTGGAATATACATCCTTTCGCGCCGAACGGTATGCCCCCGGCGGCGCGCACCGGCCGGAGGCCGTTCGTCTCGGCGCGACGCTGGAGGAGGATGCGGCCCGGCGGGACTTCACGATCAACGCGCTGTATGCCGACTGCGCATGCGGCGAGGTTTTCGACCCGCTCGGCGGGCTGGACGACCTGGCCGCCGGCGTGGTCCGGCAGGCCGGGCCGGGAACGATGCGCTCGGATGCGCTGCGCATCCTGCGCATGGTGCGCATAGCGGGCGAACTCGGCTTTTCCATCGAACCGGGTACGTTTGCGGCGGCGCAGGCGCACGCCGGCGGACTCGGGGACATCGCGCCGCAACGGCGGCAGGCGGAGCTGCTGCGCATTCTGCTGTGCGACGCGCGTTATCCCGCCGCGCTGCGCGACGCGGCGCAGGCCGTCCCCGACGCGTTGCATCGGCTGACCGCGCTTGGCGCATGGGACTTCCTCATACCGGAGATCACGGACGGGAGGGAGATGGCGCAGCGGCCGGACTATCACCGCTATACGGTGATGGAGCATCTGTTCCGGTCCTGCGCGGCGGCGCCGCCGGTTGCGACGCTGCGGCTGGCCGCGCTGTTGCACGACGTGGGAAAGCCCGCCTGCCTGCGGGAAACCGGGGCGCTGCTAAGCCATGCGGCGTTTGGCGAGGCGATTGTACGGCAGCGGCTCGGCGCGCTCCGCTTTCCGCATGCGACGGTGGAGGCCGTCGCCCTGCTCGTGCAGCGGCACATGTACGACATCCAGGGGACGGCGCGCGAGCGCACGCTGCGCAGGCGCTTTGCCGCCTGGGGGCGGGAGGCGACCGCCGATTTGATCGCCCTGCGCGAAGCCGATGTGCGCGGCAGCGGCATGGATACGGCGTATGTGTGCGGTCGATGGCGGGCGCTGCTGCAGCGCATGTGCGGGGACGGCACGCCGTTCTCGCCGGACGAGCTGGCCATCGGCGGCGAAGCGCTGATGCAGGCGCTCCACCTTTCGCCCGGCCCGCGCGTGGGGAAACTCAAGCGCGACCTGTATGCGCACTGCATCCTGCGCCCTTCGGACAATACGCCGGAGCGGCTGCTCTCCCTGGCGCGGCGCATGGCGCGGCGTTGACCGCCGGGCCTGGCCCTTTCTCACAAGAATTGCGCCGCCGGGGGGTACCCCGGCGGCGCAAACGATATCGGCGCCGTTTGGTCAACGGGGAAAACGAATCTGGACGCGGGTGCCCTCCCCGGGCTTGCTCTCCAGCCGGACGGTTGCGCCATGCAGCGCCGCCCCGTGCTTGACGATGGACAGGCCCAGCCCTGTGCCGCCGGTGTCGCCCGCGGCGCGGGAATGGCTCTTGTCCACGCGGAAGAACCGTTCAAAGACTTTTTCCTGATATTCCGGCGGGATGCCCACGCCGGTATCGGAGACGGTGAGGCGCACGCCGTCCGGCTGGTCCTGCACGTCGACAAAAACGCTGCCGCCCTCCACGTTGTAACGCACGGCGTTGTCCACCAGGTTGAAGAGGATCTCGTCGAGCACATGCCGGATGCCGGACACGTGGGCGTCGCACCCGTTGACGGTGATCTGCACGCCGCGCGCGGCGGCCGCCGCGTCAAAGCGCGCCGCGACCTCGCCGGCGAGCGCGCGCAGTTCCACGTCCTCGCGCTCGCCCGGGTTTCCGCCTTCGTCCAGGCGGGAAAGGTTCATCACGTCGTGTACAAGCGCGAGCAGCCGCCCGGCCTCCGCGTGGATGCGTCCGGCAAAGCCCGGCACATCCTCCGGGGCGGCCAGGCCGTCGGCGATGAGTTCGGCATAGCCGGAGATCGAGGTCAGCGGGGTTTTGAGCTCGTGCGAGACATTGGCCGAAAACTCCCGCCGCAGTTGTTCGGCGCGGGCGCTCTCCGTCCGGTCGAGCAGGAACAGCACCGCGCCGGTGAGCGGCGCGGCGTCGGCCTCGTCGCTTGGGGGAAGCGCGCGCCTGACCGGGCTGGCGACGAGCGCAATCACACGGTCGTCCCGCTCGATCTCCGCGCGCGCCTGGCGGCCGGCCAGGGCCTCCGCCGCCACGTGCAGCAACACCTCGTCGCGCAGCAGCGCGATCAGCCGTTTGCCGGGGGCGGTTGCCCGGTCGGCATGGAGCAGGCGGGCCGCGCTCTCATTGATGGAGACGACGCGGCCATCCGCGTCGAGCGCAAGGAAGCCTTCGCTCATGCTGCCGGTGATGGCCCGCATGGTCTCTTCGCCGTTTCGCACCGCTTCCATCTGTGCCGCGATCTCCTCCTGTTGACGGATGAGCCGCCGTACGAGCGGCGCCAGCTCGTCGTACGGGGGCTCGGATTCGGGGTCGGTGGGGTCGATGGCGTTGATCGGCAACACGATGCGCCGGGCCGACCAGGCCGAAAGCACGCCCGCCAGCACCGCCGTCGCCATGAGCACGAGCAGCAGCGCCGGCAGCATTTCCCCGGCCAGCGCGATGGCGGACACCTGTGTGCGCGCCGTGCGCAGCACGGTGCCGTCGTCGAGCCGCAGCGCGTAGTAGAATGTGGTCTGGTCGAGGGTGGCGGAATAGCGTTCGCTTTGCCCCTCCTGCCCGGCCAGCGCCTGGCGCACCTCCGCGCGGTCGGCATGGTTTTCGAGCGTCGCGGCATCCGTCGTGTTGTCAAAGAGCACCGTGCCGTCGGCGGCGATCCAGGTAATGCGCATCTGCCCATGCGGCATTGCGCGCAGATACGCTTCCCCGCCGTACGCCATGCCCACCGCCATGCGCGCCGCCGCCTCGGCAAGGTTTGCACGCGCCGCATCCGCCAGTTGGTCGTACATGATCGAGATCCAAAGCGCGGCTGAGAGCACCAGTGCGGTCGCCGCCGTAAGGAACGAGCCGGAAAAGATCCGCTTTGTCATAGACCGCCTCCGAGCCGGTAGCCCACGCCGCGAAGCGTTTCGATATGGCGCCCGCATGCGCCGAGCTTTTGCCGCAATGTCTGCACGTGTACGTCGACCGTGCGCGTGCCGCCCTCATAGTCGTAGCCCCACACCTGCTCGAGCAGCGCGTCCCGCGTGAACGCTCGCCCCGGCTGCTCCATGAGCAGGGCCAGCAGGTCGAACTCCTTTTTCGTCAGCACGACGGGAACGCCGTCCGCCGTAACCGTGCGCGCCCCGGGCGACAGGCGCAGGCCCGCGAACGACAGCTCCGGCGGGACGGCGTCCGCCTGGCGGCCGCTGCGGCGCAGCAGCGCCTTGACCCGGGCCAGCAGCTCCATCATGCCGAAGGGCTTGGCGAGGTAATCGTCCGCGCCGCTGTCAAGGCCGAGCACCTTGTCAAACTCGGTATCCCGCGCGGTGAGCAGCATCACGGGCAGGTCGCGCGTGCGCGCATCCGCGCGGATGCGGCGCAACAGGGAGATCCCGTCCTCGCCCGGCAGCATCACGTCGAGCAGGAGCAGATCGGGCGTCTCCGTGCGCAGCGCCTGCAGCAGCGCCGCTCCATCGGCAAAGCCGCGCGCGGCAAGGCCGCTCTTTTGCAGGGTATAGAGCACCAGCTCCCGGATGTTCGTATCGTCCTCGGCATAAAAGATCATATGTGATCGACAAGCTCCTCGTTTTTATGGACCCCCGTAATCGAGTATATCACCCATTCCGCAATATTCACAGCATGATCGCCGATTCTTTCCAAATATTTTGCAACCATGAGCAGATCGAGCGCCTGTTCGCCGCAGGAGGCGTCGTGCCGGAGCAGCTCGACGAGCGTGCGGCGCACGGCGCAGAACTGTGCGTCCACGAAGTCGTCGTCCGCCACGACGGCCTGCGCCAGCGCGAGATCGCGCTGCACAAACGCATCCACGCTGCGCTTGACCATGCCGCAGGCGGCCTCCGCCATGCGCCGGAGCGCCGACAGATCGGTGATGTACGGCGCGCCGGCCAGATGCGAAACGATTTCCGCGATGTCCGCCGACTGGTCGCCGATGCGCTCCATGTCCGTGATCATCTTGAGCGCGGCGCTGATGAGCCGAAGGTCGCGCGCCACAGGCTGTTGCTGCAGCAGCAGCCTGAGACAGAGCGACTCGATATCCTTTTCCTTCTGGTCCACCTCCCGGTCAAACGCGATGGAGCGCGCCGCCTGCGCGACATCCTGCCCGAACAGCGCGTCCGCCGCGCTCGAGATGGCGTATTCGATGAGCGCGCCCATTTCGATGAGCGCCGTATGCAGCTGCTCGAGCTGCGCGTCAAGCCTGCTTCGCATCAGCCGAACCTCCCCGTGATATAGTCTTCCGTGCGCCGGTCCTGCGGGACGGAAAACATCCGCTCCGTTTCCCCGTATTCGACGACTTCGCCAAGCAGGAAAAACGCCGTCCGGTCGGAGATGCGCGCCGCCTGCTGCATGTTGTGCGTGACAATGACGATGGTATACTGCTGTTTCAAATCCAGCGCAAGCTCCTCAATTCTGGCGGTGGAGATGGGGTCGAGCGCGCTGGTCGGCTCGTCCATGAGCAGCACCTCTGGCTCCACGGCCAGCGCCCGGGCAAGACAGAGCCGCTGCTGCTGCCCGCCGGAAAGGCTGTGTGCGCTGCGCTTGAGGCGGTCTCCGACCTCATCCCAGAGGGCGGCGGCGCGCAGGGAGCGTTCCACGATCTCTTCGAGCTGAAACCTTCGCCGCACGCCGTGCGTGCGCGGGCCGTAGGCGACGTTGTCGTAGATGCTCATGGGAAAGGGGTTCGGCTTTTGAAATACCATCCCCACCCGACGCCGCAGCAGATTGACGTCCATGCCGCCGTAGACGTCCTCTCCGTCGAGCATCACACGCCCCGTGATGCGGCAGCCCTCGACGAGGTCGTTCATCCGGTTGAGCGTGCGAAGCAGCGTGGACTTACCGCAGCCCGACGGCCCGATGAGGGCGGTGATCTCGTTTTTATGGATCGCCAGGTTCACCTGTTTGAGGGCCTGGAACTGCCCGTAATACAGGTCCAGCCCCTCCACGATAATTTTTCGCGGATGTTCCGCTTCCATCGGTTATTCCTCCTTCCCGCCGCCGGCGATGCGCCGGGCCAGCGCCGCCGAAAGCGTGTTCACAAGCCCCACGATCACCAGCAGCACCACGGCCGTGGCGTACGCCTCCTTCACGTACAGGCCCTCGTTCGATATGACGTACATGTGTACCGACAGCGTCCGCGCCGAATCGCCGAGTGTCCGCGCCAGCTCCGGGATGGTCCCTGCGGTGTAGATCAATGCCGCGCTTTCCCCCACGATGCGGCCGACGGCGAGGATCACGCCGGCCAGGATGCCCGGCATGGCCGGCGGCAGCACGATGCGGAACACCGTGCGCAGCCGCCCCGCGCCCAGGCCGAAGCTGCCCTCGCGGTAGGCGTCCGGCACGGCCTTGAGCGCCTCCTCGGTCGTGCGCATGATGACCGGCAGGATCATTACCGCCAGCGTGCACGCGCCCGCGAGGATGCTGCGCCCCCAGTGCAGCGCCGTCACAAAGCACAGCATGCCGAACAGGCCGTACACGATCGACGGGATTCCCGAAAGCGTTTCCGCGGTGATGCGCACCAGGCCCACCAACCGGCTGCCGCGTCCGGTATATTCCACCAGATAGATCGCCGCGCCAATTCCCAGCGGCAGACAGATCAGGAGCGTGAGCACGATGGTGAACAGCGTGTTGAGCGCCGCCGGCACAAGCGAAACGTTCTCCGAATCGTATTCCCACGCAAACAGCGAGGGCTTGAGGTTCGGCACGCCCGTCACGAGGATATGGCCCACGAGAAACAGCAATATGCCCGCCGTTGCCAGCGCCGCAAGACGCGCCAGCAACCGCAGCGCGAAGCTCGCCGCCCGCTGCCGGGCAAGGTGTCGCGTCGGCTCCGGGAAGGAACCGCCCGTCGCCGCAGGCTTCGCGCTTGGACGCGCGCACAGAATCTGCTTCATATCTTCCGCCTCCGCCTGAGCGCCGCAAACAGCGCGTTGACGAGCAGGATAAACACGAACAGCACCACGGCCGTGGCAATCAGCGCCTCCCGGTGCAGGTCGGTGGCATAGCCCATCTCCATGACGATGTTGGCCGTCAGCGTGCGCACGCCTTCGAGGATTCCGCCCGGGATGCGCGCCTGGTTGCCGGCAACCATGATGACCGCCATCGTCTCGCCGACAGCGCGCCCCACGCCGAGGATGATGCCCGCCAGCACGCCCGACCGGGCCGCCGGCAGTACGACGGTGAACACGCTGCGCTCGTGGCTTGCGCCGAGCGCCAGCGCCCCTTCATAGTTGTGCGCCGGCACGGCGTCGAGCGCGCTGCGCGACACGGTGATGATCGTCGGAAGAATCATGATGCCCAGCAGCACCGACGCCGTCAGGATCGACATGCCGTCGCCGCCGAACAGTTCGCGCACCAGCGGCACGAGCACCATCATGCCAAAAAAGCCGTATACCACCGACGGGATGCCCGCGAGCAGATCGACGGCCGGCTTGAGCAGGCGCGCCGTCCGCCGGGAGGCGAAGCGCGACAGGTAGACCGCCGTCAGCAGGCCGATGGGCACGCCCAGCGCGATCGCGCCGGCCGTGACGTACAGGCTGCCGAGGATCATCGGGAAAATGCCATAGAGATCGTTGCCGGGCCGCCAGGTCGTGCCCAGCAGAAAGTTGCCGGGCCCGATCTGGAAGAGCGCGGGCGCGCCGTTGGCGAACAGGAACGCGCAGATGAGCGCCACCGCCGCGACGGACACGCACGCCGCCAGCAGGAACAGCGCCTTTGCCGCCGCTTCCACCAGCCGGCTCCGGCCGGGGTGCAGGCCGTGCAGGCGGGAGGCATTCCCGCCTGCCTGCGGCCGGGGATCGTTGCGCCGCATATCAGTCCGCGAGCCCGGCCCAGGTGGCGACGGCGCCGGTAAAGATCTGCCGCACCTGCTCGAGCGTCAGATCGGACGCCGGGTTGCCGTTGTTCACGATCACGGCAATGCCGTCGGTGGCGATGGTCACGGCGGTCAGGCCCCCGGCCAGTTCGCTGTCCTTGACCTCGCGCGAGGCCATGCCGATGTCGCTGATGCCGGCGATTGCATCCGCCATACCGGTGGACGAGTCGCTCTGCGTCACGGCGATGTCCGCGCCGGGATTGACGGCCTCATAGGCCTCCTTGAGCTTCTCCATGACCGGCGTTACCGAGGAGGAGCCGGAAATCGTCACGCTACCCGCGGGCTTGCTGCCGGCGTAGGCCGCCGCAGCCGCGTCCGCCGCGATGTAGCCCTCCGCTTCGATGACCGCCTGCCCATCGGCGGACAGGATGAAGTCGACGAAGTCCTGCGCAACCTCGCTCAAGCTGCCCTGATAGGCAATATTGAACGGGCGCGCAATCTTGTACGAGCCGTTGGCGACGTTCTCCGCCGTGGCGGCCGTGCCGTCGATGCTCAGCGCCTTGACCGTCTCGTTGAGCGAGCCCAGCGAGATGTAGCCGATGGCGTATTCATTGCCGGCGACCGTCGTCATCATGACGTTCGTGCTGCTGGTGGTGACGGCTTCCACGGTGGTCCTGTCGACCGCCTCGCCGTCCGCCGTCTCCTCGAGCACGCCCGTCAGCTCGATGAACGCACTGCGCGTGCCGGAGCCGTCCTCCCGCGAGACCACCGTGATGGCGGCGGATGGATCAAACCCGTCGCTCTCCGCGGGACGGCCGCCGCATCCGATCATGACCGCCGCGAGCACGGCGCACAGTGCCAGGCAAATCCAACTGCGCTTTTTCTGTTTCATGGTTTTTTCTGCTCCTTTTCTTTTCCTTTTCCGCATACAGCTTATCGCGCCATCATCAAGCCGGCATCTTGCGCCCGGCAAATTTCCGTAAAATCTTTTTCGTATCCCCCAAAGGGCTTGCGCCCCCAAAGGCCGCGCCCGCCGCCCGCGCACCGGGTCCGCCGCGCGGGGCAGGGCGTCCCTGCGCGACGCGCGTTTCATCCGGGACTCCCCGCCGCCTGCGCGGGACGAACCGACGGGCGGCGGCGGGCGACGGATGAGGCTGCGGCGCGGGCGGCGGCGGGCGGCGGGGCGGGAGACGGGCGGAAGCGGGCGGCGGGGCAGATGCAGGCGCGGCGGACAGCGGACAGCGACGGGAGACGGGCGGAAGTAGGCGGGGCGGGCGGTAGGAAGCGAGCGGCGACGGGCGACGGATGAGGCTGCGGCGCGGACGGCGGCAG
>OIDJ01000005.1_pt1 | contig 69574 bp, 86 predicted proteins | sample 1581541 | NCBI WGS metagenome assembly OIDJ01 (sample SAMEA3882543, study PRJEB24775) | human gut metagenome | biome: human-associated habitat; feature: intestine environment; material: feces | place: Netherlands | collected 2009/2010
TATATAATATAATATATATAATATAAAATCAAATTTTATATTTTTACTTCTACTTCTACTTACAAAGCAACCTGACACTGCAGCCGACTCATCAAGTATGCTCTTCGTCCTTAAAAAGTGAATCCAAGAAAACTACCGCACTATCACGCAAATCGTCCAGAGTGCCATTATTCTCAATGATAAGGTCATATCCAAAGTTGTATACATCATCATCAGCATGATTTGATGCATCTTCGGCATCAGCACTCGCGCGCGTTATAAGTAGAGTTGTAGCTCCATAGTAATCTTTGAGACGCTGTATTTCTTCGGGTTCGCGCACATCAATGAAAACTACTACATCATCTGCGAGGTCACCGCTATCAGTAAAAGTATCCTGAATAGACTGTATCTTCTCGTGGATTTTTTTCATCGGAACATCGTTCCAAGTTGTAAGCAAATCTTTAAGATCGCTTAAAAATTTTCGATTCTCTGGCGTTTTCTCACCATTCCACCCACAACTGCGCGCAACTGTCTTCACATAATCAATTGACGAATAGACGTAACATCTTGCGTGCCCAAGTCCAATACAAAGTGACTCGAAAGTTGATTTGCCACTTGTGGGCTTTCCATTTACTACTACTATTTTCACTTCTTTTTCTTCTCCTTTTTTTGAGATTTATTATTAAAGAACTCATCATAGATATCTTCAAATACTTTAAAGCCATCTTTTTCTTTATTATAGCCATAAGCTTCTTGAACGAACTCAAGCATTTCTTCTTTTCTCTTATCTAAGAGGTAAAGAAGGTCTTTATAAATAGACGACATTCTTACTAAGTCATCTCTTTTCGTTTCTTTCTTTAATTTCCAAAAATTAAACACATTCATACCAACATAAATTTTACAATTCTCATTTATATTACTACAAAAGAAAGCTTGTGTTAATAAAAAACGATCAACTTTATTCTTTCTGTCTATTGTACCAAGATAAAGAGCCTTATCTTCTCTATAAAAGCCTTGAAGATTAGCCATAGTTGCAACACACATATTATTATAAGTTTCTTCTTTAGTCATTTTTATGCTCCTTTTTCTTTTCTTTATATATATTATACTAAAAAAGAAAATGGACTTCAAATTTTCCGTTTATCTCGTATCAAAAATTTTATTTGTCTACTTACAAATAGAACCCAATAAAAGGAGGTTTGTCTAATGGAAATGCTCACATTAATTCTTACCATGAGCACTGTGCTCTGGTATGTAATTGACCGTCTTAAAGGAGTTTGGAGCGATCTAAGCTTTGGCAAGTACATCACAATGCTCGTTGCCGCGGCAGGTTCTTTTGCTCTATCCTTCTGTTTCAAGCTTGACCTCGTCTATGCGCTCGAGCTTGTTGAAGAGATTACTCCTGCGGGCGAAGTCCTCACTGCTCTTGTCTTGATGTCAGGCTCAAGTGCGGTGTCAGAGATTATTACTCGAATCAAAGGCGAATAAAGTCAATTATTGAACGCACTCGTTTTTACGGGTGCGTTCTTCTTTTATCAAAATTTGAAATCAGAAAAGAAATTTGATATACTTTTATTAAAGAAAAAATAAAGACGATTATCGTCTTGTTGGAGGAAATAATGGACGAAAAGGTACTTAATTTTGACATAAACAAAACCGAGGAAGAGGCTAATACCACAGCAGATGTTAATGTAGAGGAAAATCTTCTTGAGATGGCAGGCTTTGGTAATTTTGGGGCTTTTTTGAGCCTTGACGAAGAAACCTTTGCTATACTTGCACCTGTAGTTCTTGAACAGTTAGACAAAAGCATACAGGATTCAAATGTAAGAAGGTCTCTTTATATTAACTTCCTTTCCAGTGGCGGAAATATACAAGACATCCGCGGTTTCTATGCTAATTTCGTAGATATTGTTGAAAAAGAACTCAATGCTGACCTTTCTCAGCAGAAAATTGACTTCCTTAAAGCAATGGTAGCAATAATGGCAAATGCCATTGAAACCGCAGGTGCTGAGGCTGAACGACTTATCACTATACCAATTGAGATTATAAATAAAGATGCTAAAATGCCTACATATGCCCATGATACAGACGCGGGTATGGACGTTTATGCTCTTGATGATTACACAATCGCTCCCGGTGAGACGAAGCTAATCCCGACTGGTTTTAAAGTGGCAATACCTGTTGGCTATGAACTGCAAGTACGCCCGAAAAGCGGAAGATGTTTAAAAACAAAACTTCGCGTAGCCAATACCCCCGGAACAATAGATGCAGGCTATCGTGATGAGGTCGGTATCATCATAGAGAATGTAGAGCCACCCATTAAGGATATTGCATATGATTTTGACGAGAACGGCAGACCGATTATTATGTCAATTCTTCATGGCGCATCCTATACAATTGGTAAAGGCGAAAAGTTCGCGCAGCTTGTACTGAGTGCTGTTCCCAAGGCAAGTTTCCAGCAGGTTGAAAAACTGACAGAAGCCGGTGATAGAAATGGAGGCTTCGGGAGTACGGGTCTGAAGTGAGCAAAATAAAACTTGATGAAATTCGCACAGAACTGGAACAAGATAAATGGCAACTTATTTCTAACTCATATAAGAATCTTGATAGTGAGCTAATTGTTGAGTGCCCGGAAGGACACCGGGTATATTCAACTTGGAAAAAGCTTCGTGTTAAAAAAGAATGTCCTGTTTGTAAGCAAAACATCCTTAAAGAAATAACTACCAAAATCATTCCAAAGAAAAAAGACACTTATCGTGTGCTTGCACTTGATCAAGCTACCTATATAAGCGGCTTTAGTATCTATGATGATAAAAAGCTGATTCGATATGGTACTTTCGAGACCGCATTAAGTGAAGAAATTGAACGTGATGATGCTATTCGAAAATGGCTAATCTCAATGGTAACAAATTGGAAACCCGACCTTGTTGCAATTGAAGACATCCAAATGCAACAGCTTGGGGGAAAACAAGTTTATGGTGGCGATAATGTTGTTGGCATCCAAACTTTCAAGACCCTCGCGCATCTTCAGGGCATACTAATGGAAACCTGTTTTGAGATGGACATATCTTTTATACTTTGTCCAACACCTACATGGCGCGCGCACTGTCAGGTTAAGGGAAGGTCGCGCGCAGATCGTAAGAAGTCAGCCCAGATTCTGGTGAAGGAATGGTTTGACATTTCAGTCTCTGAGGACGAAGCAGATGCCATAGGAATCGGCAAGTATGCAAGCGAAACACATACTGTCCGAAAGATTCAATGGCAAGACTGGGAGTAAACGTCCCAAATTTTATATAAAATTCGGGACAAATAAAAGAAGAAGGTCAGCTATTGCCGGTCTTCTTCCTATCATTTTATTTCGTCATCTTGTAGATATCTTGCATCATTTTGATGTGCGCGGCTTCTTGGATATAATCCTCTTTAAACTCATTCCACATTTCAAGCATACATTCAGATGGCGATTTTGTCTTTTTGTAATCTTCGATAATGCCGACCATGCGCGCGTAGAGTTCACTTGCATGACCATATTCTTCTGCGGATAATTTTTGATAAGTGTCAGCCAGTTCAGGATAATCGGCTTTATAATGAGTCGCGCAGCAGATATAATTTTCGGCATCTTTAAATTCTTCTTCAACTTGTTTTTTAATGCAAAGTATCGTCTTCATCTTACGACAACCTCGTTATAGTAACCGCCGCGTTAGAGTAAGCGGCTTCTACACCAGTGTTGACAAAAGTCAAAGTCAAGGGGGAGTTTGACTGGACTGCGCAACAATTGGGTAATACGCGGACGATTGCTGTAAAGTTCAAACTACCAATATCGGTAGCTGCGGTTGAGTTAGCGGTTGATATGGCTCCGGGAATTGCAGAATCATTACCATTTAATTGTACCGTAACATCGCCAGTAGCAGTCGCCGCGGCACTTGCATTAAAGTGTACCATATAATAGCCGGGACGATTGAGTTGAATTGATGGAGTGCCCGCGGAGTGAGAGACAGTACATCCAGTACGAACACCGTTGATGTTAAAGTTTAAATTTGCATCAGTGGCTACTGTTTGGGCGGTAATTGAATACGTGTAGAGCATTTCGGTCTTACCTCCTCAACCCCTCATGCGGAGTAGCAATTATTACAGCCGGTATTGGTTGAAACCGAGCTGTAGGGCGAACAAACAAGATATGCCGGAATTGGGCAAGGACGGAGAGCGCCGATAAGAGTGGCATTCTGGGCCTGCTGAGAGAGCTGGAATCTTGCGGTCTGGAGATCACGATCGGTATCGGCAAGTTTATCGCGGAGAGCCTGAGTCGTATTCTGGTTGATAAGAGCACGAGTCATCTCACCCTCGTTGTGGATCGCAGTCGTGATTTCGCATGTGTTTTTGTAATTCTCTGCTCTGACGCTGTCGATGTTGCGGTTGGTCTCACCAAAGTGTTATCATATAGATTGTTTATTCTATATCTCTTATAGTTTCCTATAAGTTCAGACTATATCTTCATCCTTTTATTCAAAGGAGTTCGGCACTCGTGTCGGGATTATTGGTATCTGTCCTCACCCGTTAGTCGTTGAACCTTCGATACTACTTTTATCAGAATTCGTATCGCTTGGCTGCTGAGGCGGTGTTGACATTGGTGTAGGTGTATAGTGTGGTAAATATTGATTAGCCATTTTTTAACCTCCTTTTTCACCTTTCACTATTAAATGGCATTATTTTAAAAAGAAATAACCCTTTTCGTACCTCGGAGACAAAGTTCTCTGTTTTGTACAAAAAGGGTTATTTCTTTTTATGCAATTTTCACAAGAAAATTACTCAATGGGCGTTTCATCTTCATCGACGATTATGTCCATGAGTGGTGCCAAATCTTCGAGAGAAATCTCGAGGTTTTCGAACTCTCTAAGGTCGAAGGTGTACGGGATATCGACTTCAAGCTGGTTAAGTTCTGATACTTTTTCATTGGCTTCTTTTATATGGTCTTTTTTTAGAATTACATTTGTGCCATCTTCTGAGAAGACGAAGGAACCGTCTTCATTCTTTTCCGCATATTCATCGAGAATTTGGCGAAAAAGGTTACGGTAATTATCGGATTCGGTTGCGACGAACTCAGCGAGTTTTAGAAGCCGATAAGCAGTTTTTATTGGAAGATTTTTGGATTTTAGGTTTTTGATTGCTTCTTCCATAGCAAGAATTTTTTGAATACGCATTTTAAACTCCTTTATATATATTAACAAATAGTTGCAGCTTTTATCCATTTGTGCTCTTGATTATAGTATAAAATCTCACAATGGGCAGTGTTGTCGGTAGCACTATACCATAAGTTAAGCCGGGCAGCTCTTGCAACCGGGGCAGAACCATCTCCCGTAGGTGTATTCCATGCTTCTATGACTGCGGTACCATTATTCACTGCACTAACCCCAAATTTTACCCTACCGGAAAGTCTTGTTCCTGTCTCAGTTGTTTTAACAGTGGTTCTTGCCTGATAAGAACAAAAATCATTTGCGGTAGAACTCACTATTAAGCAGTCTTTGGTTGTTAAAGTACAATTATCTGTAGAAATTATGAGATTGCCGTTTGTTGGCGGCGATCCTAAAGCTGCAGCTAATGCTCCAGTACCTGCATAAATACCGACCCCAGATATGCCAGTAATAGTAGCAACACTACTACTTAAAGCCATTTTATGACCTGCGGAGGTATCTGTACCAATAGCCATATTGCCAGTTGAATAAATTTGTACTCCCTTTGTATTATTAGAGTCTTGATAGCAGCCTATTGTAGCATATATGTTATCTGTTGTTCCAGCTTTTTTACAAAGAAATAGACCCATAAGATCTTCTGTATTTTGGGTGTCAGAATTGGTTTGAGTAGTGGCTGCTACTAATAAATCAGCATATTTACCTTTTATTCTTAAATTGCCTGTCATCTTGGCAGTACCATCTTTATTAACGATAAAGTTATCATTTGCATTGAAAACTTGGTCGTTGTCCAAAACGCCAATTCTAACATTGGTAGAAGTTCCTGTGCCAATCGATAAGCTTTGTCTTAACCATAAACTTCCATCATCAATTGTCTCCAAAACGGGCGTTCCATCATTATCACAAATTCGTATACCATAATTTCCATTGTTGTTTAATCGACCAATTTGAACTTTAGGTACAACCTTTGTAACATTATTTTTGGTTACATATTTGCTAACAACAATATCATATTCTCTGTTGATTTCAATTTCACCAACGGATTTTTCAACGTTGTTTTCTTTTTTCTTTTGAATTGAATGAATAAGCAATCCCGACCAAGTTAATGAGAATATCGAATTACTCCGAACCTCAGCTTCTGTCAAAGGAACAAAGTTCTTATCATCATCACTACCATTATACCCATAAATTCCAAATTTGTCAAATCTTACGAATCGATTCATTTTAAAATCAGGGCTATCATAAGGAGTTATGCTATCTTTGCCGTTCCAATAAGCGGTAATGCCATTCGTGTCCCAACGGAACGCGGGCGTAGTGCCATCCATTATTGTAATCTTGGAAGTCGAAATCGAACCCGCGCTCAAGAATTGGACTCCAATTTGTCCGGCTTTCATCATTGTAGTCCACGTCTCGCCACCATCGTCACTGAACACGATGCCACCAGAGGTTATCTTGAGCTTTTGGTCAAGGTTCTTCAAGCTTGTGAGTGTTATGCCCGTATTATCCTGCACAACTGATTCATCTGTAGCCTTTGTAACGATATCCTGCGCGGCAAGTAAGCTATCCTGAAGTATATCTTCTTTTAACTCGCCTTTTCCATTCACAACACCTGCCACACGATTGTAACCGCCCTGCGCGTATTGTAAGGATTGAGTAGTTGCATTTATGCGTTGGAATAAATCCTCAAATTGGGTTTTGTAGTTCTGAACCGTTATTGTATCCTTATCTGGTTCCTCGAAATTAATACTAATTTCGGAAATAAGAACTGCCTCCTTATATGGCGTACGGACTTTATCATTTTTTAAGTAAGGTTCATATCCAAAAAAGTCCGTATCTTGTACATAAGTTGTATCGCCAACATGGAAGCGGCGAAACTTAAACTCGGGAAGCTCACTAACACGAGTGACCGCAATGTCATATTGCACTTGCGGGCGACTGCTCGTGTAAGCGACACTCAAAGCATCGTAGTAGTAGATGTTAGGATCGATATAATCTTCGGAAGTCCAAGAGCCTTCTTGAATATAGTTTGAGTATTTATTATAAAATTTTTGATGGAGTTGTTTTATTAATTTGAGAAGTCTATCACGATTTGCGGTATTCGCTTCAATTGTTAATTGTAAGGCTGCAAGTGCCGCATCGAGTTTTGCACAAATTACTTTGTAGGAAGCAATATCACCATCCAAGTCTTTGATGGTTTTAATTAGGTCTGCGTTTTGGTCAGATGGACCTTCGACTTTTGAGGTAACATTATTATTTCCATCGGTCTTATAGCTAATAATCTGCTTCATTTGCTGCAGAGCTTTCTGTATTGGAATCCACTTTGCGGTAATAATTTCAGACGACTTATCGGAGTTGTCAGCTTTTGGGTCAGTTTTAGTTGGGCCTAAAGTATCGCCACCCAATGCGGCCAGTTCATCAATAAGCTCATCTCGTTCTTTAACTGCACACGCCAGTAATCCATCATAGACAACAGATTGTTGAAGAAGACGTACCTCCTGATTACGGAGAAGTATTGCTCTATCTGCCGCAGCCAGATACTCAATATTCCATTTATGGAGTTTCGTATAGTAACCAATATAGTTATCGCTCGAGCCAGAATAGTAAAGGTCACGGTTAAGAGCTTCACCATCAAGTAATCCATGGTTTATATAGTAGTCGAAATTAAGTACAAAGTTCTCGCGCGGATAGTTCTCTTCACTATCAACTATGGAGCAAGTACCGTTCGGCGCATTGTCATTATAGTTCGCAAGCACTATTGTCTTCGTTACAAGCTCAGAAGAAGATTGAGTCCGACGAATTGTATTAAGGTCAATACCATAGGTAAAACCGTAAGATAGCTGTTGTCCAATCTTCTCAGAGTAGTAGACATATTTCTTTGGCTTGCCTTTTTCGTCACGCGCAACCGAACCATCTTTATTGTGATAGATTTTGAAGCGCGCCCAACACTTAAAGGTTTCTGCAAGTTCTTGGAGAAGGTTGAAGCGATTTGACTGTTCGCCATAGATGGTGCGGACTTTTTCAAATTGGCTGTATTCGCGTTCCGTGGCGCCTGCGCTTTTAGCCCAACCACCATAAACAGGTTCGTATAACGGACAGGGTATCTGTGCTTTATAAATATATGGGGCCGTTTCATCAGGATTTGATGTGCCTTCATAGTAGTAGTAATAGAATTTTTTGGCAACGTCTGTAGAATTTATATCATAAAGGTCAAAAATTTTATCATTTCCGTTATTATCTTTTCCATGAATTAATTCATAAAGCCTTGTTTCAAGAATTTTTATAATTGTTTCAGTGGGGTTTGTACTTTTAATGACGAGTTCGGCATCTTCTAAAAAGTTCTTTGCCAAAGCTTTTAGACAGGTTAAAGTACCCGAATACCAAACTGTACCATCACTATCAATACTTTCCTTTAAAGGAGTGAAAATAGGGGTAGGATTAGAGGGGTCTTCTTCGTTAGGCTCAAGCTTTCCAAGATAGATAGTAGAATTAGTTTTCTTGTCTACAATCGCGGCGGACAGTGTACCAGCCGTAAATTTGTCTTTAAGTCCGATTTTAAACTTAACTTCCATTCCCTTGAAAAGACCGCTTGACAGATATTGTGCCGCACTTGATAGAGTGTTATTAAATAAATTTTGTCCAGCTTTAATCGCAGCCTGAAGATATGAATGACCTTTGTATGTCGTTAAGTCAGTATTAAGTCCCAATTCTGGAAAGAGTCCAATTTTAAGGTCTTTGCCTTTCCAACCAGTGGTATCTTTAAAGTCCTTGTTATTTGAAAGCAAGTTATTAACAAGATCTGACGCATCGTAATCATAGTCAACATAACCAAAAATACGTTTATCGTCTGCGGTAGGAGTTGTGCCTTTTAGTTTGTAGACATTAACATAACGCTCTAAATTTGCGTCATAGGTTGACAGTTGTTTACGGCAATAAACATTGCCGCGATATTTATTCGATACAAAGGCATTACTTAGGTTAATGGTAAACATAGTCTTGGTAGTACCTGAAGATGGAATCTTAAATTGATAAATATCACCGGATTTAATCCATGTGCCACCAGTAATCAACCAGTTACTATCCTCGTTTGTAATCAACATGCTGCTATACTCAGTGGTATACTCGGGCGCATATATAAACTGAACCGCAGTCATATCTGCACGTTCCTCATTACTATGTGGCACCATTGAGTAAGGAAGATAACAAATAGCATTATTTGGAACTATTTCGTATTTATCTTTCGTTATATTTAAGAAGCCGTTCGCATAAGCACCAGTAAGAGCATTTGTATTGGTTATCTTAACCTCATATAAAGCCTCCTCCTGCGTTTGAAGTAAGTGGTCTGTATTCTTTTCGTCCAATTGCCAATCAGTTCCATCCAAAATTGCCGTCGCAAGCTCATAGATAGTACCCTGATTGTTATTAGCCTCGTCACTAAAATTAAGTTCAAATCCACTCTTACCCAACTCGTTTATAAACAAATCCTCACAAGTATAGGTAACGGTATTGCTATCCGAATCTTCGGAAATATCTTTAACTACAAGGTCAAACCACTTGTCATTCTCATCTTCTTGCCCGTTGTCCCAATAAACCTTAATTTTCCTTTCATTTACAAGCAATTTTACATAAGGGTTATCAACTCTCTCGCCCGTAAAAGTATCGATATAAAAAAGATACATTTTAAAGGAGAGAGTATGGGTTCCATTTACATTTAAAATCAAATTAGGTTCAAGTGCGCGCGACCCATCATCCATTGTATTTGAGCCAATTATACAAAGCTTTCGTTCCTCGTAATGGCTCTCAATAGACCCGGAGGCAGGTACAAAATAATCTTCCCAAACGCTTATCTCATATTTGTTCATTTGGCTACCTCCTTAGTAGTAAAGATAATTGTATTCAAGTTTATTGATTGGATTGACCGCTGTATCGGTATACACACCTAAATACATTGTATCATATTCGGCGGAAGTCGGTATTGTAAAGAAGTCGCCATTTGCAATAAACTTGTTGTAAATTTTGCCTGTAGGTTCAGTAGGTTGAAGAACTTTCGCAGAGTCTTCCTCACCCTTATAACCAAGTAATAGATTTGACTTTACATCAATACAAATAAACTTATTATCATCTTTTTCCTCTTTGTTTGTAATAGTACGATTCGCCGCGGACTCTTGAAAATTCATAACCTTGCCACGCTTGATTGGTCCTATTGCCTTGGGGTCGTCTTGTAAGCAAAGAGTCTTAACTGGGAAAACTCCCTCATTTAACGCAATAAAAAGTTTAAAGTCCGTTTCAAGGTCGCCCGCATTATAAAGTCTTATACCATACTTTGGAGCTTTGGTATTAAACTTAACCGTCTTATCATATTCTCCTTGCTCCATCAACATTCCGCTACTCTCACTCCACTCATCACGATTCGACATAAATCCCGACCACTCAGGTAATGAGTATTCACCATTTGTCTTAAACTCATTCAAATACTTGAGCCCGTGCCCCTTGATATGTCTGTTCCGCGCGAAAGGATAGTAAGCAGTAAACTCCAATGTGCCTTCGCCCTTATAGACTCTTGCGTCTTTTTCATCGAAGCAAATAAAGTTGAGCTGTGGAGTGCCTGTAGGTTTGACTAAGTATTCTTTGTATGGTCTCTCATCAAACACAAGTGGAATTATGTCTTTACTTGACATTACGCGGCGGAGGGTGCGAAACTGCTTCTCCGTCATTGAGTCATAAGCAATAGGAATCGAAAAATTTCTCTCCGAGAAAAGCGACTTCCAGTAGTATGAACCATTACCTCCCGGCACTTGGGCGGTTGAGTCCGAAAACGCGGGGAGTAGGTTCTCATCGAACCTATCCCCGTTGCTTGTTCTCAAAATACCCAGTTGGGAAGAATGGAAGTCACCTATTGTAAAGCCAATAAAATCGCCTTTTATAACTTCCAATTCTCTTCCTCCTTTATCTCTTTAGGTTTATCGTTCTTACATTACGATAATTAGCATCTTTTGTGATTTCTTTCTTTATCTTCTTGACGAGTTGATCTACGTCATAATCATTCGAAAGTTTATCTACTTGTATGTCGATATCGTAATAATTATCTCCATTGTTTTCAGAATTACTTCTTTCAATTGTTCGAGACTTGTTAAGTACATCACTAAGGACATCGCGCAATTGTAAGAAGTTTTGTGTGTCGCGCGCATTCAAAACAGCTTCAGGTTTTGTCTTGGTACCATCAAGCCATGCGGGACCTGTGAAGTTTGCTAAGCCACCTTTCTTATAGGCTTGTAATGCCGACGCGGTGTACCAACCAGTCCAACCAGAGGGGTTATTGCTTGTACCGATAAGATAGGGGTACTTCGCGCCCTTGCGAACTTTGAGGATCTTTCTACCCGAAAGACCTTTTGCCGCGCGGCCACCCGAACCATCTGATGCAGCATTACCATAACCGACGGTACGTACTCGAGTGCCAACTGATAGCGTCTTCGCGCCAGAATTGGAACTTGGGTTTTTCTTCGGTGGTTGAGTTTGCGGGGTTTGAGTTTTATTGACATCAGGATATGAAGTAGACGGTGTGTACTTATTTTTACCTGCGTTTTTAGCATCGAGATATTGTTTAGCAAGAATTGTGTTCATGTTGCGTTGCTCAATGGCTTTCGCACGCTCTTCTTCGGACATTTGGGTGTACTCGTAGTAATCGACTAAGATTCGCTCAAGTTCAGAACCTTCAATAATCTTGCCATCAGGACCCCAGCCTTCTTCCATAAGAACTTTGACTTGCTCCCACAATGCACCCGACTTTTCATCCTGATCAAGTTGCTTTTGCATGATTTCGAGTTGCTTCTCACGGATTTTTTGAGCTTCATCATTTTGCTCTTCAAGCTCGCTTATTTTTTGGTCGATAAGATCGTCGGTATAATCTCGGCGCATTTGTTCGACGTCTTTGCGCGCGGCGATTATACTGGATTGAGTTGAACCCGTGTCGCGTTCCATACGGAACAACTGGGCGTCCTTATCGGCAATTTCTTTTTCCTTTTCGGCGTTGTCACGCTCTTGACGTTGCTTGTTGATATACTTGCGAAGTTCGTCGAGAATATCGTTTTTGGCATCGGCAAGAGTTGAGATATATTCGCTGTACTTATCGATTTCGTCTTGACGCTGCTTGACGAGAGCATTGTATACGTCTTTCTGGAAATCGATGTATTCGTCACGCCCGCGCTGAGTAAGTTCATAGAGCTGGTCTTCGATTTCCCAAAGAGCATCTTCTGTACCCTCGATTTCGCCTTTTAGTTCTTCGAGCTTGCTTACTTGCTCTTCGATTCCTTTTCCGATGTCTTCATTTTTATTTTTCTTTATAAGGTCGTAATTAAGGACAACATTGCCCGTTGACATATCATAGTGGGCATATTTGGAATATTTATTCTTGTTGAGCTTTTCAACATCCTTTTTGCGCTCAGCGAGAAGTTGCTGTTGGAGAGCCTTTTGTTGTTCGAGGGACTTGCGTTCTTGGTCTGTTTTTGCTGCAAGTTGGGATGCATTGCCAAGGCCGCGCTCGACGAGACGGTTGTATTCAGACTCAAGACGATTACGCTTACGGATTTCGGTATTGATTCTTTGAGTTAGGTTGTAGAGACGGTCATAGGGATTTTCCCACGGGGTTTCTTCCTTAGCAGAGGAGGAAGAAGAAGAAGAAGAAGAAGTAGCTCCAGTCTTCCTTGATAAATCATTCAACTTACTAAAACCATCTGTGCTAATAATATTTGCACTTGTATTAGTAGTTTTAGCTGTTATCTTTTTAGGTTTTCTATAGTTTATAATAGCACCGTTTTTGTCCTTTACCGGCTCCCATCCCTGTGCAATCAAATTGGGGTCGGGCAAAGTTTTTGCTATATTAGGAGCCATTTTCCCCGGTCCATATCCGCCCGGAACTGTGGTACTTAATCCTAAATATTCATATTCGGTTACATAATTAATGCTGGTACCAGCTATAGCATTAAGAATTTGGGTAATTTTAGAAGCCTGCACACCAACAGCTAATAATGCATTTTCTATTTGCGACAAATCAGCTTTACCAGTTAGTTTGTATTCATAAATCTTGTTAGTTAATACTTCTAATTGCTTACTTGTAAGGTCCGCTTCCTTTACAACTTCTCCTAAAGAAGACTCCGCAGATAGTTGAGATGAAGCCCAAGCTTTTGCCCAAGCCTTACGAATTCTATCAGCAGCAGCTTCGTCTCCCGCAACCATTAACTTAACATCATTTAAATGTTCGGAAACCCATGAACTATCAATTACCCCTTCTGTTCCGCCAAGGACATTAATTTCTTCTGCCATGGTTGCGAGCATTGATTTATATTCGCCACTACCTTTTTTGAGTTCTTTTAATTTTTCAACATTTTCTTGTAATGCTTTACTCGAAGCCTCTACTTGTTTGTCTTGTTTTTTGCTAAGAACCAGATTGGCAAGCTCTTCATTCGAAAGGTTCCTTATTTCCTCCGCCGCAGCACCATACTGTAGCGCCATGGCTTTTAAGGCTTGAGTCTTTTTTTCTTCAGGTGCGGTTGAGTTTAAAATAGCATTGACATCGCCTAACTGTGCGGCATACTCGAGCGCTTTCTCGTAACTATACCCCATAGTTTCCATCATAGCTTGATATTCTTCTGCGCCAACACTACCTTTTACTTCATATTTACCAGTTTTTTTATTGTATTTCCAATTGTCCTTCTGATCATCTGATAGTTTGTTATAATCTGAGGCTCCAATACCTTCTTCACGATTTAAAATCTTCTCATAATTCTCTACTGCCGCTGTAGCCGCTGTTGATAAGGCCTGTGCAAGTTGATAAGCACTGCCCTCGGTATAATAAAATGCATCTCCAATTTTAAAGAATGCGTCACTAAGATCTGAGTCCATCTTAGTAATAAGATCATACTGTTTTTGAGAGAACGACATCATCGCATCTTGCGCAATTTGGTTAGCTAACGTATAGGCATCTGCTGCGGAAGCAGCTTTATCGCTAATAGAGGGCAAGAGCCCCGAGAGAGATAAGAGGTGATCAGAAAGACCATCAAGTGAAACATTAAAAGCGTCCTGGACTTGTTCTGTAGTTACGCCTGCCTTTTGTAGAGATTGTACAAACTTTTCTATACCTTCCTTAGAAGTAAGATCAGCATCAGTAAATATATCATTAGCCTTATTTCCAAGAAAGTCAAATATTTTTGCTAATTCTTTTCCTTCTCCCTCAAAAGTTGTTCCTAACTTGTATATATTCTTTCGGGCTTCTTCTGAAGCTTCGTTCCACTTTCCTCCCCATTCGTCTAATGTCTTATTTTCTTCGGTATTTAAAATGGTAATATTGCTATTTGCAATACCGTCTTTAACTGCGCTAACAAAATCATCATAGGAAATATTTTGAAGGTCATAGGAATTGTTGTAATATTCTAAGGCTGATTTGTAATATTGCTTTACTTCCTCAGCGTTACCGCCCATTTTCTTAGCTTCGGCTTGAATATAAGCGGCAATTTTCTTTTGATCGCTGGTTTCGTCTCCTTCTTTAACTCCTATCTTTTTGAAATAATCTTCTTGTTGCTCTTCTGTCAAAGCTTTAAAGCCCTTAACCGTACCCTTAACGTCTTTTAAGTCTTTGTTTTTGTATTGTTTAACCCTTTCTGTCTGATAATTCTTATAATCACGTTTATCATCAGGTGACATTCCTTGATAGGCGATTTTGTTTGAATTTGCTCTTTCTTTTTGTAAGTCTACTGCCACTAGACCTGCTATTTCATTAGTTAGTTGGTCGTTGTTTTCAAGATTAAGTAACTTACCCTCATAAGTCCAGCGTCCTTTAGAGTCCTTGGTGTAGCCTTCCCTATCTTTTAATATCTCATCAAGATAACTGACAACAGTCTTCCCAGTTCCTTCAATTATCTTACCTTGTTCTTTCCAATTAGGAATCCAGTTTACTGCATCTTCAACCGCAGCAAAGGCTTGCTCTCTATCTGCTTTCGCGGCTTCGGTAGAGTAGTAATATTTACCCTCGGCGTCCCCGCCAGTAGCGTTATATTGTTCTTCTGATAGTTGCGCTGTATTTCTGTCTAAGGCAGCAATAGCATTATTTAAAGCTTCTGAATTACCATCCATAGCTTTAAAGAATTTTTGAGCTTCTTTATTATCACGGTTGAAGACTTTATCGACAAGAGCTTGAGCTTCTTCGCTCTCAAAGATACCTTCTGCATAAGCTTTAATTTCTTCATCAGTAAAGGTGGCACCTCTTTCAGTTGAAAGCTTCGAGAAAGTGAGGTTAAGGTCTTCTTGGGATTGACCTGTCTTGGCGGCTATCGTTCTACCGCCTGAGCCAAGGCCTGCGCCGGCTGCTCCTCCAGCAACCATGCCACCTCCAACAGCAATAGTAGTAGGTATAGCGGCTAATGAAAAACCGCCGCTAACTGGCGCAGCCAAAATCGCACTAATTACAGTGCCAACCAGCGCCGCGGTGGCACCAATACCAGCACCAATGCCACCACCCCACGCCGCAGAATTCCCTATAGACTTCTTTTCGGCATCGGTAATATCTGTGGTATTAATTCCAGTTGCATTAGTAGCCTTTCTAAGTTCAGCCTCAGATTTAGTAGACTCTAACACATTCTTAGAGTTTACTGCTCGAGTTATAGCTTCTTCAGTATTCTTCTTATAGGTATCCCAAAAGGTACTATCAGGTGTCCATACACCATCTTCATAGCTCGCTTTTGAGCTTAGCTCAGGATTGGAAGCTAATATCTCTCGAATAATATTATTCGATTCTCGACGAGCCTCTTCATATTCTACAGTTCCCTTTGTTAAGCTACTAAGTTCTGCCCCTAATTCTTTAACCTTATCTTTTTGTTCAGTTATGCCTGTTAAAGTCTGCGTCAAAGAAGAAATTCGAGAATCAACGCTCTCTATAGCTGCATTCATCTCTTTTATTGTATCTTCTTCGGTATGAATAACTTTATCTATAATAACTTGGGTTAGTTTGATTATTCCAACAGTCGCGGCAATAGAAGCTATAAGTATATTAACAGGATTTACCAAACTACCTAATGCCGAACCTGCTTTAGCTACTCCTTGAGTAAGAAGGCTGTTAAAACCGCCTTTTAATCCGTTTACTGAAGGAATAGCATTATTAAGACTTGAGACGAACTTATTTAATTGCTCGTCGGCTTTTCGTGCATTAGCTTGATATCCTGCCGAAAAACTATCAGTAAAGGTCTGTTTAAGGCTTGTGGACTGTGAAGTATTTTTCAATACTTCTTCAACCTTTTCACCTACTTTCTCGCCTATTTCCTCTCCTGTATCCGCAGCTGATTTGTCTTTTACTTTTACTTTTACAGGTGATTTGCCATTTCCATTAGCGACCTTTGAGCCTGCACGCATACCGTCACGAGTGGCTTTAAATATAGAGCTGTAAGTACTCTTATAAACCTGAGCTTGCGCGGCAGAGGTACCAGATTCTGTTCCAGACTTTATCTGGGCGGCGATATCTCTCGGCTTACCCAAATTCATCAAGTTCTTGACTCCGCCGAAGAAAGATTCACCATATTTATCATAAACCTTGCCTAAAGTGGTAAAGCTCTTTATGAGCACGCCCAAGGTCAGACTAAACGAGACAATACTATTGTTCATTGTATTATTAACCGTGGTGATTCGATTAATAACATTTAAGAATCCAGTTAGTAAATCTATCGCACCCTTAATAATCGTATTATTACTAAGGTTCATCGTAAATTCTTGCCAAGCATTATGAAGGCGATTAATCTTACTCTCTAAGGACTCGGTTGTCTTTTCGAACTGTTCCTGAGAGGACCCCGCACTATTGTAAGCCGCATTAACAAGTTCTACCGTTCTATCATAGTCAGACATCATTGCGATGAAACGTGACTGCTGTCTACTACCTGCTGCCATCGTCGCAACATATCTTTGCTGGTTAGTAGTTAATGAATCCCACTTCTTTGCCAAGTCAAGAAAAACATCATCAAGCTTTCTAAATTCGCCGTTACTATCACGAAGTGCAACACCAACAGAGCGAAGCGCGGCTTCAACCTTGTTGGCATTAACCTCTTCGCCCTCAACCTCAAAAATCTCATTCGGATTCTTTTTCAATTCGGTGAAGCGCGCGATGATGGTTTTCATCGCAGTACCGGCGGTCTCAGCAGACTCACGAGTTGTCTCTATAATCTGTGAGAGGAAAGCCGCAGTTGTCTCGAACTCCATATTCGCATTGTGCGCAATGGAGGCTGTTTTAGTCATTGCGGTCGAAATTTCCTGCGTATCAGATGCCGTAATTTTAGCAAGTTCTGAATAGACGTCGTTAACTCTCTGTGCGGAAAGCTCGTTAATTTCCATGTTAAAACCACGAAGTGCGGCGGTCATCATGTTGGTCGCTTCAACGTAGTCCATGCCCGCAATGCGCGCCATCTTCATCGTCTCGACCGAGATTTCCATAACCTCGTTGGTTTCAAGGCCCTGCTGGTAGAAGAGTGTTGCAGTTTCATATGCACCAAGAGTGGTTGTACCAAGGTCATTAGCCATCTTGGCATACTCGGGTAACTGTTCCCACATATCTCCAACCGAGAAGTCGGTAACAACCGCGGTCTCCGTCATTGCCGCGTCGAGTTCTTTTACAGAATCATAAGCTTCATTAACTGCCTGTTTGAACAATTGAATAACGTTCTGAATCCCAAAGAAATTAACTACGCTTCGGCGAAGAGACTCGATTTCTTCTTTTTGCGCCGCCAGACGATCAAACTGATCAGAGACTGATTTAATCTCATCGCCTGCTCGCCCTGCGTTGTTAAGAGCCTCTTGCAAGGCTTGATTCATCGCTTCAATGGCCTGCTCGGCCCCTTTAGCAGAATCGTTTTTAATAGAAGTTAATATATTGTCAAACTCTTCAATGCTATGAATTTTTGAAAAATCAATTCCAAAAGAAGACCAATCAATGTCTTTTATATCTTCAAGCTTTTGTTTTAATTCTTCAAATCTTTTTGCGCCAATATCTTGCTGTTTTAATGCTTCAAGAGACTGCTTTGCCTTATAAAGATTTTCATTAACATAGTCTAATTGTTTATTGGCTTCTTCTATATTTTTAAATTCGCCAAGATTATAAGCATTTAAATTACTCTGAGCATTAGCAACGGCTTTTTGCGCTTTAGTGTTTTGCCCTTTTTTGGTAGAAACATTCTTCTTTAAACGCTGTATCTCTGCTTGGGCATCTGCTGAACCATCGTTTTTAGCACTATTCCTGAAGCTATCTAATTGTTCTTGAGCCTCTTTTAATGCCTGTTGAGTGGCTTCTGCTTTTTGTGTGGCTCGAGTTAATACGCCAGCAAGGGCATTATATCCATCAGTAACTTGAGAAATATTGTCTTTTCGTGTCTGCCAGTTATCAATTCGTTCTTGTGCCCTTTTCTCTTCGTTATTGGTCTTCTCTACTGACTTTGCATATTTAGCCCTCGCGGCGGTCATTTGTTCAATGACTTTTACAGAGCTTTTTAAATTCTTTTCACCGAGACTTAAAAAGTCACTATCAATTCCAAGTCTTGAAAGCTTTCGTTCTATTTCTTGAATATCTTTTGTAATTTGATTTTGGTCTGTGAATTTAATTACGCCATCTTTTGTGGTCGCGCGCAAATTTTTAATTCTTTCAGTAATGTTGCTTAAAATTTGATTAAACTCTTTTTGTGTTGACTGCCCTAAGTTCAAATTTGAAAGGGTGTCTCGCATTGTTTTTACAGTTTGGTCCATATTGTCAAGCTGTGTTACAATGTTAATTTTAAGAGTTTCCTGAATAACTCCCTTCTTTGCCAAAACCTTTCCTCCTTATAAAAAAATCGACATTAGTTTTAAAATTAAAACTAATGTCGAAATCTCACATATCGCTATCTATATCATCGTTTAAATATGTCAAATCCATAACCATTGTATTAGCTCTCGAGCCAACTGGCAAAGCCTTCGCGCGCAGAGTGCCAACAACTGGTGCGGCATTTTTCCCCAAACGAATTGATAGGTCAGACATTAGCTTTAATCGTGGAATAGTAATAATTCCTGTTTTAATTGCCCCCGACTCGTCATCTTTAAAACGGGTCTTTCCTATTAGGTATAGATACCCATCAAAAGTTGGCTGACCAACGCGCGCAAGCACGGCATCCGAATCATAAGCATAAGCATAATCTAAAATCACTGTACTATAAGCTTTGCCAATATTATAATGCGTATCATCTACCTTTTCGTAAGAGATAATTTTATCGCCAGTAGATTTATCATAAATAAAAATTCTCGTATTAGGTGCAGGTGGCATTGAAAAAACTACAACACCATTCTCATCGCTTTCCTTTTCCTCATACTTTGGAATGCAAAGAGATTCTTTCTGTATGTCGAAAAGTCGAAGACCATTCATTAAGGCAAATTGAGTTTTTGAAAAAACACCTTGCGAGAAAATTAGTTGCACTTCTTTCGTCGTTTCCCAATTAACTCTCGCTCTATTTTCAAATCCACCATTTGCAGTTATATAATTCTTAATTTCCTCAAAGTTAGCAATTGAAATGCGGTCAAATGCCGCAACCGTCTCACCAACTTCAAATTTCCGGCCTTTTATCTCCAATGGATAAGTAGTTTTTAGTAACACCGAGTACAATTCTTTAAATCCAAATTGAGAGTTATCCATTTACATCACCTTTGACAAAAGGACGGATGCCTTTCGACATCCGCCCTCTTATAGTCTTAAAGTTATTCTGCTTTAAGGTCGGTAGCATGATAAATTGAAGCATTCACTGCGGAGGGATCAGAACCCTCACCAGCAAGCGAGTACTTAACAAGACGAACCATCTTACCGTCAGCAGGACGGAGAACACGGAGGTTCATGTTGAAAACGGAGGGATCGCCTTCTGCCTCCATCGTGATTGTATTCTCAGAAAGAACCTTAGCCTTAGGAATGATGAGCTGGAACTCTTCATCCTTACCAGTTGTTGCTGATCTGGCATAGGTATCGCCAACTGCATAGTAAGTGCCCGGGAAAGTAGAAGCGCCGATATCAATAACCGCACCATCAACAAGGACGTCGAAAGAGCAGAAATAGGTTTGGCCGACAACAAGCTCGGTAGGAACTGCACCCTTAGCATCATAGAACTTCATGTTCTTTTTCTCGTAAAGCTTACCGTCGGGAGCCACATACTTAGCAGACCAACCGGAAGCATCAGTTGTAGTGGGAACAGTTACAGCAGTTGCTACGAAAGACTCGGTTTTCATAATATAAGCGCTTGCGCCAGTATAGTCAGCAACAGTGCCGTTACCGAACATAATAGCCATAGACTTAGCACTAAAGAGTGCGTCCTCAAGCGTAACATTGATCTCTTTACCAACATAATTTTGTTATAGCGTTACCATAAAACGCTCTCATAATTTCTTATGAGGTTAGACTATATCTTTACCACTTTCGCGGTAATCTGCACTACTCCATGGATTTTGGAGACGTAGTCGTTGAACCTTCTACTTTAGGTATAAACTTATAGCCTTTACAGCTTTGACTTTCGCCGTGTACACAACGAGCAATTGATACCACAGCAATATCCAAAGCCTCAGAAGCTTTTTTCATTGATGGAAAGGAATCAATAAAGTTGTTTTGTAAATCATAAACATCGATAGCAATAGGACGAATATTCTTTCGTTCCCGCTTTTCTTTTTGAATGTTTTGGTAATAGTGAAGATTGTTCTCTCTCGGTGTCACCCACTCAAGATTTTCAACCCTATTATCAAGCTTATCACCATTTTTATGATTAACAAAAATTTTGTGTTCGGGGTCATCGTTCTCAATAAAATGTTCTGCCACCAAACGATGATTTTTAAAGCGTTTCTGTTTTGAGTGTTCAAATGTTAGTTTTACTGATTGATACCCCTGCGCGATACATCCGCTTAATATATGTCCGCTATCTTTTCTGCGTACTAAGCCTGTATCACTAACTTCATATTTATCGTTATATTTAACTGTTTTCCATTCCATCGCATTTTACCTCCAGTAGCTTGGCTGCTGATTATCCAATTCAAACAATTTTTAGACATTCACACCTACCCTTGCGGGCTATGTTGTAGTTTGTTTGACTCTAAGGAGTTCCCAGCAATTCACAGATTTTCTTTTAAGCCGCTTTCACGGCAGAGGGACCTTGGTTAGAGATTAAGTCCCAGATGATAAGGTCAGCGTTACCCTTACCACCTTTTGCCGAAGTATCCTCAGCAGTCTGCTCAAGGGTTGAGACCTTTAGCGTATCAAGGTAAAGTACGGGTACAGTTGGCTTACCGTCTGCGCCAATTTCGTACAAGGTAAAGTCACAAACTTCTTTTATGCCGTACTTCTCAAGGATGTTTGCCATTTAAAATAGCCTCCTTAATAAAATTTTATTCATTTGTAATCCAATATTTCGGGTGTATTTTCTTTGCATCCGCGCCCGCGAGTATCGATTTAACGTCCGTCTCATAGGCTTCTTTCCTTTGATAACGGTCAATAATCTTACCAAGCGCGGCATAACTAATCTCTCCGATATTAAGTGGGGTTAGTCCAATTCCCATACAACAAATTGAAACAAGAGAATCTCCAAGAGATAATCCCATTCCTTTTTTTGCTTTTATCCTATCCCTAAGTCGTGCCTTTGCCTTCATACGCTTTACACGCGGACTCTCATCTGGATCAGGTTTTTCAACTGGAGCTATACCCAAGCTTGTGCGCACTGTATTTTGAAGATTAAAAAATTCCTCTTCATCAATTATACGCAATTCTTCAGCACTACTAACCTTTGCGAGTTCTTCCTCAAGATTACCTAAGACTATTACTTGATTCTCATAGAGAATTGTAATTTCTTCATGAAGAAAAAATCTAAAGGCTTCGCGTATTGTATTTTCAAACTCCTTATCTTCATAGGCACTTCCAAGAAGAAAGAGCCAAGGAGTTGGAATTGGTCCATCATAACTCGGATTATGCTCATGGATAGAATCTTCTAACTCTTCTTGCGAAGTAGTAAAAAGACCTTCCCATTGAGTAAAGTTAGGGTTGTTTAAACTATCGTTTAATGTAGGAGGATATACAGAATAGTTTTTCTTTCTTATCGGCAGAGCTAAAAAAGCATATGAATTAATCATAAGCTACAATTAAAAACCCTTGTTCATAACAACTAATTTCTTCTGTAACGAAGTTTAAATCAAAGTCGCCGCCGATTATTTTACCAAGACCATTAATAGTCTTGCCATTTAGGCTCTCCTGTATCTCCCCAAGTATTGCAAAAGGACGCAAATTTTCATCTTTAATAATCCATTGCGTCATTGGTACAAATACTTCAATCTTTATAATAAAATCTCTAAACTCATCGTTTTCGGCGTTTATCTCGCCAGACTCGACTCTCATAGCTATCAGAGAAGTAGCAGTTTCCTTTGGGCCGACCTTGGGGACAACTTTTACTAACTTCTCAAAAAACTTATCTTTAATGTCCTCTTTTGTAAAATCAGGATGGTTTAGAGGGTCTTTATCAGTGTAATATAAAAGCTTTAAAAGATTCTGATTAGCCAAAAGGCGGCTTGTAATTTTCTGAAGATTGCGACCAAGTTCGCCACAATTACGTACTCCCATTACTCTTCGCCTCCCTCTAACCAATAATAATCATCACTTGTATCTTCGTCCGGCTTTTCAGGCGCAGGACTGTTATCATAGAGATACACGGGGTCATATGACACAAATTCTACACCCGGAGTAGACAGAAGGTCATAGCCCGTAATTACATAACCTTCTTTAAATGCGCCCTCTCCTATCTCAAAATAAACATCTTTCTTTATATATTCGTTCCTCGGCATTACCATAAAGCTTAGCTTTAAGTTCTCACGATAAAGAACATTCATGCGAGAACGAGATTTTATCTCATCTTTCAACATATTGTCTTCTTGTCCGTAAACATACGCCCAAGATGATTGTGTACTACCATCGCGCGCAGTCCATGTTAAATAATGAGTCATGCGCAAAAGCGTATAGCGATTATAACCACTTGCTTTAATATCTTCAAGATAGTAAACCATCCAAGGACCTTCGAAGCCTTTGATGTCTTTCAACATCAATATGGTGCCGGGCATAAGTTGTACTTTAACTCTTGTTAAAAGATGGGCCATCGTTTTTGTATTGTTTTGAGAATATGGTTCAAGGGTGCCCGCCTCAAGAGTATCTCCATAAGGAAAATCAAGACGATAAACAGAATAGAGAAGCTTACGCTCAAATTCTCTTTCTCGCTTGCTTTGCATACGAGATGGATAATCGGTGCCATATCGATTTAATCTTTTAAAGTAAATGTCAAAATCGCCCATTATCTCTCACCCTTTTGATATTAGTGTCATACAATCAAAAATGGTACTCCGAAAATATTCATAACGCAAATAGCGTAAACTTGAAAGTTTATACATTAGAATGTAATAGTTAATTGTACGTTCATCTTCGGGAATACCCATTAATTCAATTATAATTGAATCTAAAAACTTTTCCCACTCTCGATTCTTTTCAAACTCACAAAGGAGTCCGAAGAGTTTGTTTTTTAGTTTATTATTGTAGCCCTCTTGCGCACTTGTCATGTATTATCACCAGCCCATTTCCGATAATTATATGGAGACCCTTTAATGGACCGATAATATATACTTTCAAGTCTGCGCGCGGTATCGCGTTCATACTGTAGCGTCTTGTTGAGCTTGTCGAGAGTGTTACCGGGGGAAAAATCCCTCTCATCATACAGAGGTTTTATATTTTCCCAAGTCATAATACTACGATTAAGCCACTCGCATTTCATAAGAGAAGCTAAAATTTGAATTTCCTCGTTATTGAGGTCACCCTCAAATCCTTCCTCTGTACGAGCAAGAGAAACACGTGGAAATTTAAACCAAGGCAGGGCCGCATCAAGAAGTCCCGACAGATCTTCCTTAATTTCATCTTCAGTCCAATCTGTCCAATCATCTTCTAATATTCTACCAAGCGCCGCCTTGTAGACTATAGAATAGGGGGTCATATTAGTCCTCCTTATCTTGACGATTAAGCTGTATTGCCTTGATAATATCAATACCAACCAATTCTTTAAGTATTTCAGCCTTAGAGACGTCCGCGCACTCGTTAGCAATCATATAACTAACAAGATTCTGAAGCTGCTCATAAGGAAGTTTTTTAACTTCTATCTTAAAGTCCATAAGCGGCATAACTGTCGCCATTCTTTTAAGTTGAGCATCATCCAAGCATACAATCTCAGATTCAGCCGCCGTTTCTAAACCAAGTTCAACGCGCGCGTCCTTATTGTCAATATACAACATACCTTGTAGTATCATATACTCAAAGCCCGGGTCATAAATAGCTTCTTTAAGAACGTCCCAAGACATGGGCTTTTTCGCGCCTTTCTTCTCCCAACGCCTTTTATAACGCAGGTCGGGAATATTAACTGAAATTGAGCCATTGGTCATATTGATAAGCATAATTTTGGTATCATTTGTCATAATTTTTACTCCTTTTTACTCGCCCTTATAGGGTTATATTTAAAGGGGAAGGAAGGAACCCTTCCTTCCCCGTGTTATTAAAGATCGTAGGGTGATGCGTATGTTTGTGTAATACCAGTGTTCTGATATATGGCCCAGTTGTGGTGTGCCAAGATAGCAGAGCCCATCTTTCTGTACAAGTGTATCTCCATGGAGTTATCACGGTTCTTATAGTCGTTAATCTGGGTCTGACCCTCAAGAACAACCTTAACTACACGCTCTCTGCCAGTGGGAAGAATGTATGCAAGCTGGGGATCGATCCAAGTCTTCTCATTAGTCTCATCAATGAAGGACTGAGGAAGCTGGACAATGGGGGTACCACGGAAGATATTGATGTAACCCTGATTATGGATAGCATCGATATCCTGAGGATGATAAACACCCGCGATGTGATTGGTAGCGTCAACAGGAACGATAGCATCTGCGCCCATGGCAGCGATGAACTCGCCGGGAGCGAAGATAACTGCGCCATCACCGTATGCGCGAACGACATTAACAAGTTTAACCATTTCCTCGGAATCGAAGGAAGAAGCGGAGTGCTTGTTAGCTGCGGGACGACCAGTTGCATTGAGAGCCGCGCGAAGGGTATTCTGAATATCAACATAGAGAGAGTCAGTAATACCCTCGGTCATGATATCCATAACATCAGCCATAACCTCAGCACCGTCAAGCATTCTCTCGTAATCGATTGTGCATGCGCCACCGATGGTGTAAGTGTCAACAGTAAAGGTGTCAGAATCAAGACGGAAAGTCTCGTAAACACCAGAAGCCGCTGCACGAGTAAGGAACTTCTTCGCACGATTGCGGCCAAGGCGAGTCTTGAAGACAGCCTTCTCATTGTTACCGACAACCTTAACTTCAGCAAAAATGCCGACAGCATCGATAACTTTCTTGGGAACAATCTCATCGATTGTTTCAACCATTATAGAATATATATCATAACGGTTCTTCATAAAGCTATAAACGTCGTTCGCAAGGGCGTTAAGCTGATCGCGAAAGGCGTCATTTACATTCTGAACAGAATAATTAGCAGGTGCAGTACCGCGAGCGGCATGGAGAGCTAATTCTTTAATCTCAGCAATAGTAGCCATTGTATAATCCTCCTTTTAAATTAAAGTCCAATAACTTCGAGTTTAACGCCAACCTGACCATCGGGCATAGAACCTGCGCCCATGCCAGTGGCGACTTTGAAGCAGAGACCCGAAGTGGGCTTAGTCTTGGTAAGAGTGACGACACCCTCAGCACCGACTTTACCATAGAGAGGAGTCTCAGCAGCAGCCTTTATAGCAGCAACAGCAAGATCATTGGAAGCAAAATCATCTGAGTCATAACCAATGCAGTTAGTGGTCCAAATATCATGAATTGCAGGATAGCCCATACGAGGATAGGTGCCCTTCTTATTAATAAAGTTCTTGAGACCAACCTCTATATCACTATATATGTGCTCGCTGGTATAAACAACAGCAAGAGGGCAATCCTCATCAGTTGCCTTAGGAAGGCGTACTTCGCGCTTAGCAGTATCAACAGCGAGAATCATACCATTCTCTGCTTCAACACTAAGTTTGCACTGAGCCTCAACGCGGCCGTCACGGCGGAAAGCAACATTGTTAAGCTCTATCTGACCATTACCGTCAATAACAAGTCTTGTAAAAGCCATTATTAAATTCCTCCATTATTTGTTAGTGTACTTCTCAAGGATTGCATTTATACCATGAGGCGCATCATTATCCTTGGGAATATAATGTTTTTTAGATTCAAGAGAGAAGTTAGAGGGGTTACTCTTAACCAAAGTATAAGCCAATTCTCTCTCAAGAGCATCATAAGTGTACTTGTCAACCTCTTCATTAAACTGATCAAGAGTTGTCTGATCAAGTTTATTGGAATAAGAATCAACAAGAGCTTTCTTTTCTTGTCTTTCGATATTAGCCTTATACTCAGAGAGTGTTCCTACTTCCTCTTGAAGCGAGTTCTTATCGCTTTCAAGCTCAGAAATCTTCTGAGTGAGCGTTTCTTTCTCTGTATTAAAAGTAGCGATTTGAGTCTCATATTCTTCTTTTTTCTGCTCAAATTCGCTAATTTTTTCATTTAGATTGCCAACTTGCTCAAAAAGCTGATTTTTCTCTTCAAGTTTCTTGTCAAGATTCTCAAAGGTGTTTTCATTCAAAGCCTGAACAAGGCGAAGACTTTCTTTCTCCGCGGCGGTAACATCAACGATAAAACACTGTTCTTTTGAAGTTATCTCAACAGTATCTTTCTCATCATCTTTGGTGTAATAAACTCTCTCAAAAATCTGATTTTCATAATTCCAGCATACAGCGTAATTGTCATAGACATCACAAATCTCGTAATTTACTTCCCAGTTGCCCTCTTCGGTGCAATTAGGATTAAGAAGAGACCAAAGCCTCATATGCTTTTGATTATCGGAAAGCTTATAATTAACTATCATTTGCGTTTCCTCCGATGTTTTTTCAAATTGTAAATTAAAACGCTCCATATTTTCTACAAGACCTTTAAGCGAATCGCAGAAAGAAAAGAATGCTGCGCCCTCAAAACAAGGCTCAACATCTTCGCCAAGAATCTGCAATCCTAAGAAGCAAGCTTCAGTATAGACATAAAGTCTTTTTCCATTAATAAATTGCCAGCTACCTTTTATTGATGGAGTATAAAGCTCCATTGATTGAGCCTTGCCAACAATTGAATTTGCTTCTTCATAAAGCGCAGAAAAAATTAGAACATCCGAGCACCCATAAGTACGGGTCACACCATCACTATCTTGATGCTCTTCCCATGCAAAGTTTGGATTTTCAGGTACAATACCGTAAATGCGCCCCTCTGCACGTCGCGCGCCATGATCTGAAAAGTCGTCATTAAAAGAATCATAGATTCCTTTAATAGGAGTATAAGGCAATGTTTTTATGAGTTTGTCTGCAAACTCAGAAGTTACATAAGCACCATTGCGATTTTCTCCGCTATAAAAGATACGAACACGCGCTTTTGAAATTACCTCATTATAAGGTTCTAAATTTCCATATACTTCTACGGAAAATTGATTTAGTTTATCACTCATCTAATTTCCCCCGTATTATTAGCCGATTCATCATTCTTTAAAGTCTGCGGCGCTTTCTCATCATCAGTCTTCTTTGGCGCGCCCACAGGATTAGCTCCTATGGATCTTGTGGATTGTGTATAAGAAGAATTTAATGGAATAAACTTCTCTGTCAAATTCAACACGTCATTTTCAAGTGCCTTGACATTTAAAATATCTCGTTGAGAAAAGCCCATCGCAATAGCGGGCATTAATAGACTATAACCGCTCTGTGCGAGTTTGAAACAAATATCTACAAATTCTTTTCGATTCTGTTCGCAGACAGGATATATCGTGTATTTAAAGCTAATGTTGTTATTTGCAAAAAGTTGATTTACCAACTGTGTAGTAAAAAAGGCATATCGTGTAGCAAAGGTCATCATAATAGAAATATCCATTTTAATTGACGCTGCTAAGGTCGCACTACCGGTTGAGCAGAAAAGTTCAGAGCTAACGCCCGCGTTATTGTAGATGTTCTTATACATTCTATCCAATGTGTTATTAATTGTATCTGCTGAGCTGGAGGATGCTACTGCTTCGACATTTCCATAAGTAGTTAAAACACTTACATTACGGTTGCCCTTCATCATACCAACTGCACCTTCGTGCATAAGTTGGACTTCGTCTGGTTCAAAAAGAAGCGTACCATCACTAAGATGAGGTATCTCTTGAACCAAAATTTTTCGTATATTCTCAAGCGCGCGAGCTTGTTCAATATCGATAGCATTATCATATTCAACACAAGCTTCAATTGCGCTTAAAAACATTGGACGACCATCAAGTGCGGGGAAGCATACCCCTACATCTGAGGGAATCAGAATCCACTGAGGACCTTTTCCCTTCTTATATTTCCTGTAAGCCGTTACGATAAATTTAGGATAAGAATTTAAAGCTTCTTTTCTTTTCGCTTCTGAGTGGATGGTATCAAAATAGGCAACATTAAACTCAACAATATCATTTCCAAGTTCATCCTTGAAGTTGGTCGCGCAATAATTAGGCGGCAAATCAATTATTGAAAGTACATTCTTGTCTAATTCTGATATAACACCATAATAACACCCATCAACGAGCGCTCGCTGAGAGAATCCCACAAATATATTCCTCAAAGGAACGGAATCTATAAAGTCAATTGCACGTTGATAACGCTTCTGCAGGTGAGAAGTGGAGAGATTCTGACCGAAACTTGGATTAGGTATTAATAAGCCCGCATAATCCAAAAGCGTTGCATAGTACAATATAAGCTTTTTATAAATACCGTCTTTGAGAAAGTAGTTGCGAGAAAGTTTTTGCTGCTCTTCAAGCGAGCCAGATTCAACTATGCGCTTTATCTCTTCGGGCTTATAATCTCTTGTCGAGGTAGTATAACTGCGGAAATAAGAACTATTCCACGCCCGATCGTTAGTCGCTATTAGTGAATCCTTAACTTTCGCAAAGGAGGTTGCAAAATCAGGTTCCTTAGACGATATTTGATTGTTATCATTACCGTTAGAACCGGTCATAGGTTAGATACCTCCTGTAAAAAATATTAATTGCCGAGAGCCGCCGCGCCGTTTAGCCTTTTTAAAGGTTTCTTCCTCATACTCTTTTATGCGCCAAAGCCCATAAGCAAAGGCAGAGTATTTATCTTTGGGGTACCTTTCATTGATTCTTTCAAGGACAATATCGGTGCCCGCACCTGTACGTTTTAAACGCAGGTTTGCCATTTCTTGGAAGAGGTTTGTCGTCATCTCGTGTGGCATAAGTCTTTTAACTCTTTGCTCCACCGACATTTTTCGACCTACCTTAGTAGAAAGCAAGGCAACTTTTGCTTCTTGCTCTTTAATAAGAAAACGAACTCGACCGCCATTTAACTTGGCATAGCAATTACTGTGAATTTGAGAGTTAAGAGAAGCGGATGCTTTAATTCCATAAAGGATACATTTAGCGTCCTTTGGCTGAACTTTTCGGTAGTTTTGGTCATTTATAAAACCATAAGGCGGATAATATGTCCCGTCTTCACCGAACTGTGCACGAATCATTTCATCGCCAAGTCCGACTCCCAAGCCATTTGTGTCAAGCACAACTTCGCGCGGATCGTACAGATTAATTAGCCGTTTAATATCGGCCGCTTGGCGAGAAAAGGGTTTCGTCTCAGGAGTGCGGCCAAGAACCTCGATATTTACGAGGGTTGCATAATATTTTCCATCAAGGTTACTAACTTTGAAAATACAGGCTACGGTTTGGTCGCTCAACCTTCCAACCATTACTTTCCATACAAGTCGTTAATTTGTATGCGTTTTCTAAGAAACTGCTATATGTTTCCATATAGATAAGACTATATCTTTATCCCAAAAAAGGGATATTTTCCATTTCGACTCACTTGAGCCTACTCTCTTGCGAGATAGTCGTTGAACCAATTGTTTAATATAGTATCAATCTTGTCAAAGTCAAAATAACCAATTATTAAATAATCATAACCATGTGTAACAGCTTCTTTTTCCTTTTCTGTATCAATTTTTTGTTGCTCTTCAAGAGAAGTTTTAAAATATTTGTTTTCTAAATAATGCTGTTCACCATTATACTCAATAATTAAGTTATAATCTGGTAAATAAAAGTCATATCTTCTTTTTTTATTAGACTGCCAGTCAAAAGAATGTTCAATTTCAAAAGCTTTCTCATTATTCATAAGCCAATTTGTAATTTTTTGTTCGCCTTTACTACGCTTTTTGTTACAGTGCGGGCAACCAAAATTATCATAAAGTTTTTTTACTTTTGTTTTCCATATAAAACCACATTTGTGTTTAACAAGAACTTTCTCATTAGTTGAAGAATATTCACTCAATAGTTCATACTCTGTTGGAAGTAAAGCCTTTACTGCTTGAGTATTTAGAAGTTCTCTACCAACACAAAAGGGGCAATGAGGATTTTTAAGAAATTCACCCCATGGCTTACTATAAACTTGCTGGCATTTTAAACATTTGACTCTTACCATATATTTTTTTGTTTCTTGTCTGTACCAGAAATCAACAAGTTCCATATTGGAGCTATTTGAAATATAATTTTTAATCTTTTCCAGATTGCTGAGATGCTTTGTTTGTTTATTATTGGAATTATAACAAAAGCAAAGAGCTTTTCGAGAAGAATTAATATAATTATTAAAGCTTGAATACTGGGTTGTTTTTCCGCATTTCAAACATCTTATTGAAAACGGCTTACTAACTTTTGTATATTCAACTATTTCAAAAGGTTGGTTTGGAAACTTGTTTTTAATTCTTTGACAAATTTCGTCTTGTGATACTATTTTCATAATTGCCTCCAATTGGTGCGGATTGGCTCTTTTTAGCACTTAGGCTTGCGCCATATACCATACTGGTATTTGTTTCTACTTTCGTAACGTGATGGCACTGAGGTAATGCCATTTTAGTATACCAGTCTTTAAGCGTTCCCCGCTTTTAAGAAAATTTTGCATTTGCTAATTGCTTAGCAAAGGGACATTTATTTTATCCACTGAAATTAAGTAGAATTGATTTTTCGTAAGTCTATTCGAAGCGTGCAATTCGGGATTTTTAATTTTCCTATATTTTGATATCTTATCAAAATCAAACCAAGAATCACTATCGCCGCCGCTCCAACACGACATATACTCGCGCGCAAATGATTCTTCATTGTAAGATGGTGACATCTTTAACCCATTAATATAACTCTTATCAATTAGTCCGTGCATCATTGGGACTCGATAATCGCATCCCATAACAAAAGCTGTATCAGGCTCTATTATAGCCGTCTCAAAGCTATCAATAAGTTTGTCATAAGCATAAGACGTTTTGGAGCCGGCAGATGTCATTATCGCTTGTTGCTGGTTTGGTTCCTTCGGATTTACGGTGTTGTCGGGAAGTCGACGTGACACGTTCATGAGCGGGAGCACTATTTCAGTGATCTCCTTCTCGTCGTGGTCTCTTAACTCATCCAGTAGACCTCCATGACGTCTTCCGCCTCGAGTACTATCAACAGCACCAACCACGGTAAATTGTGAACCATTTCTTAGGTTAATTGTTACATAGTCCTTACCATAGTTGCCCGGAAGTTCAGCAACGCTTCCTCCTACGACTTCTCGCCGCAAGAGTGGGAAGAGTTGGAAGATTTCGGTGAACTTCTCCTTTGCAATCTGCGCACCCTGATTTTTATGCGGCGCGCATATAAAGCGTTTAGTACGAGGTATAAACACGCATTGGAGGAAAATCCCCAGTATCGTAAGGAAGGACTTGCTGAAGGCGCGACAGGCGCTGACATAAACAATCTTGTATCGCATGAGCGCGCGCAACACTATTCTTTGATAAAAGAAGAGACGAAATGAAGAATCAGCCGGTCTGATCATATCCAAAAACAAGTCTGGATAAGCAGTAAAAAAATTACAATACTTCTTAACAAGCTCCTCATTCTTCTCAAAGAAGTCTTGCCCTAAAACAACACCCTTATCAATCGGTAAGCCTTCTCGCTCTCCAACTTGCACATCATCAAAGTCTTGTGCATATTTATGAATTAATTTCATGGTCGCGCGCACTTGTTAGTCATGATCAAGATCAGATTGAAAATCCTCGTCTTCTTCACTAAGAAGTTTATCGTATCCATCTGCCTCATACTCATCAAGCGCATACTCACCTCCTGTATCATAGCGGTCTTCGGCTTTTTTCGCGTTTCGTAAAGCCTCAATACGGCGAGTTATCTCATCACCAATGCCTGTTTCGTTCGTATAAAGTTTTTGGTTGAAAGCTTGGATATTCTTCATTGTCTCGTCAACAACATCCCTTGACACATTGTCAAAATATTTGTTCCTCCAGCCTCTTTTCTCAAGCCAAGAGAAAAGTTCTCCAATAGAGTCGAAATCGTTAATATTTTTTGTATTCTTCGGTGTAAAGTCCGCCGCCTTGACGAGAGTATCGTAACTCTTCAAAAGTTTGTCGAAATCTTCTCCATCTCGAATTCTGCGGTCAATCTCGCTTGATATCTTACAAATCTTTAAAGCTTGGTCAGATTGAAGTGCGCCATTGACATTCTGTGTGGCAAGCAAACCATTATACAAATTCTCCAAATATAATAAATTCTCCGTATCATAGTTGCTACCCCATTTCTCTCGAAGCTTCCGAAGTTTCTCCTTACCAATGCCGGGAAGCTCAAACTCAAGCAAACCTTTTTCCTCGAGTCTTCGAAATTCTTTGTTATAATCTTCCCACCCGAAAGACGAAAATTCTTCTGAAAGAAAGATTTCCGCATAGGTATGAAAAACTTTTCGGCCGTTTGTCTCATGAAGTCGTTCAAATTCGTTCGGAACGAAAGGTATATCTGCCCACTGGCAGAGCTTGTTGACAACCGCCCAATCAAAATTCTTTTCCTCTAAGTATCCCGCGCAGCACTCGTCGCAAATCGGAAGTACCCCATCTGGATAAAGCCAAGACTTAGTTGGCGCGAAATCTTCTGGTCCAAGATGGTTGCCGCACCGCGCGCAAATTTTCTCGGAGAAAGTCTTAGTCCGTACTCGTAGAAGTGGCTGCATCTATCTCTTCCTCCATATGTGCGGCGGTTTGACACTCGGCCGCATCACTATAGTCGACGGGCGCGCGTGGTATAAGTAAGCTTGTAGGTAAACGCTTATAGTTTTTGTCTGCATGGAGTTCATTCTCGTCGTCTTCCGAGAGCGCGGCCTCCATAATCCAAATCAAATTATGACGCTGGGTAGGTGTAAGTCGAAGAAATTCCTCAATCAAATCTTCATAGATTTCAATAAAACTACGAATATCTTCTCCTTTCTCCGACTTGTCTACAAGTCGAATCTTCAAGACGCGCGCGATACCAATAAATTCGTCCGCGGGCATAACTGCAAGCAAATTTATAAAGTACGAAAATTGGCGTACCTCAACTTTACTTGCCGAATCGCGTTTTTTCTTTATTTTCTTCTTCAATGTTCTTCCTCCTTTTTTCGTTTTGATTTCCGCGCGCGTTCTTCCTTATCACATCTCTTACAACGTCCTGTAAGTCCATCACTTGCGCGGCTCTTCTTAACGAAAAAATCATTACTACGAAGTAGCAGGCGGCCGCATCCAGTACAAACTTTCCAGTTCTCGGGGAAAAATAAATTCTCCAAAAGTTCACGATGAACGCGCGCAGCCGTTGCAATTTGGGGTATGATTTTTTGTCTATAGATAGTTGAAATATAGTTATCGGTGTAGTGACTACCGTAGGTTTCGTTGAGTGCTTGCGCGATATGAGCATTGGTTTCGCCGCGAAGTTTTCGCGCGAGAAGATCGTTTTGGGACTCGCTTAGATTTGCTTCGCGCGCATAGTAGGTAAAAATTTGTTGGAGAGGGGTATCGCGGAAGTCTTCACGAAGCTCTAAAAATTCGGCTAAGTGGGATTCTTTCCGAAAGTCAAAAATTACGTCGGGGTCGGTTTTCCTCCACAGCAGACCTGTGAGTGCGCGCAGGTCTTTCTCCTCAAAATTTTGGGGCAGCAATTTATCAAACTCTATAAAAAATTCGGGTGTGTACCGAAATGGTAAAATTTCGAGTTCGGTAGGGATAGAAGGGCCGGTATCGTCTTCCGCAGGCGAATGGAGTATTGCGCGCTGGGTTGGAGCCGAAAACGAATCGCGAAGTGTATACTGTTGGCGGCGTAGTTCGACGAGATGGTGACGCTCCTTTAGGTAGGAAAAGCTTGTGAGGAGAAGGGATTTTTGGTGGGCGGTTTCGATTTCGGCAGGTTTCAATCTCGCTAAAAGCTCTGCGCGGGGCGGAGTTTTTCGTTTTCCCAATCTTCGTTCATACTCACAAAGTGCGAGGTCCAAAATATCGATTTCGGACCAGAGAGCTTCGAAGAGGACGAGTAGGTCGGGTGGAGCGTCTTGGCGAGTTTTTTCGCGGGAGAAGATTTCGCGTGTGACTTTGGTTGGAACGTAGGATTTAGGAAGAATTTCGGATTCTCCAGCCGTACTTACAAGTTCGTCGAGAGATGCGGGTTCTTTTTGTGTCCATGACTTACGTCTGCGGCCGAGGTCATACTGACCTTTTTGCTCGCCATTCTTCCCGTCTTCGTCGAACCCCCAAAGCACATATGCGGCGCACATATCTAATTCGGCGGGAGATGGTTCAAAAGGCAAGCCGTCAATATATTGTGAGAGGAACTCAACACGTTCTTTTGCGGTAGGGAGTTCCCAATTTAGTTGTAGGCGATTCAAGTTTCGGTTCTCCTTATAGGTTTATTGTAGGTAAGAATTCTCTCTTTGTATATATTATACAAACTTTTTTCGAGAAAATCAAATTTCGGTGAATAATAATTTTCTAAAAAAGAATTAAAAAAATTTTTAGGTTCGTAGTTTTTTGTTGGCAGCGGTTTTTATTTTCGGATTTAGAAAAATAAATGTTACCAAAAATAACCCCCCTATTTTTTAGAATAAAGAATAATAAAAGTAATACAAGTAATATTCCAATAAGGTATTATTAAAGTGATTGCTATATTAAAATATTAAAAAGGAATTAAAAAGGAATTAAAAAAATTTCTTTATTTTTCTTTTTTGATATTGACTTTTACTTGTCAATCTGTTATTATATAGGTGTTCCAAAACAGAGGAACAAAATACATACGAAAGTAGGACAAAAAAATGACAATTCGTGAAAAGAAAATCGCAGAGGTAAATTCTTATCTCGAAAAAACTCAATCTATTAATTACCATTGCAAGCCGAAAATGGGCATTGATAGCGGGCGCGGTGGTAAAGCGTTTGAAGCTCTTGTAAAGCTGTATCTCGGTAATTACAAATTCAAAGGTATCGCGGCGAAAGAATTTGCAACAGATACGACAAAACGCATAAACGGCAAGCGCGTGAAAATTGAGATAAAATGCAATGCATTCGAGATAGCTCGACTTGACGAAAGCGGCGAAACGGTTTATTCAATCTGCGACAATGATTATATTGTATATGCGCCCGACTTCGATGACCGCGCGCCTGTTGAATTGCAAGCGTATGTTATTCCGGCTCAGCTTTTCATCGATGAGCTTGAAAATGCGGGCTGTATACGCTTAAAAATGAGCACGCCTATGACGGCAAGAAAAAAGGCGGGCGAGTCGTTCTTCTATGATAGAATATCAATTCAGAATAACAGCCTTAAAAAGCTCGACAAGATATATGATATTCTCGAAGAAAACGGAATGAGTTTAAAAGAGTTCAAGGAGATGTGCGGGGCTTAAAGCCCCGCCCGCTCGGGCAATATACAAGACTAACTATAGAATGGAGAAATAACAATGGATGAATATAAACTTGAATGGATATCAGAGGATGTATCAATGGAATACGTACAAGAGCTTGTATCTCGACTTAACAAAGCCACGGAACAAGAAAAGAATGCCTATCAGTTGCTTGAATCTGCTCGAAAAATATATGATTCTATTCAGAATGATATGACGCTTGAAATATATGATAATGCACTCGACTGGTATATGTATTGGGCTGATTCGGTAGATGACATTATAACCGAGATTGAATCAGCGGGCGGTGTCATAGACTGACAACGGGCGGTGAATAGCCGCCCTATCTCTATGCTCACGAAGTGACATATCATCACCTTGTATATACCTATATCGCACCATAGAGTTGGGACGTCGGACGTCCCACCTTTGTGCTTGCAATCGCACCCGCTCTGTGGTATAATAGACTCAACAAAAAGAAAAGGCGGTACATATCAATGCAAAAGTACGATGTTTATTATTGCGATTTTGGAAAAAATCTCGGCAGTGAGCAGAGCGGTCTGCGTCCGTGTGTTATTTTACAGAACGATAAAGGCAACAAATATTCACCGACCACTATCGTTGCACCCATTACCTCAGCTACGAAAAAGAAGCTGCCAACGCATTGTGAGCTACAATTAGAGTTCGTTCACGGAACAGTTCTTCTTGAACAGCTCCGAACGATTGATAAATCTCGTTTGATAAAATATTGCGGGAATATAGAAGATTCGCAGCTACAAAAGAAGATTGATAAGCTGGTAAAGATAAGCCTCGGGTTAGACTGAGGCTTATTTTTTTCAGAAAATTGGGCGTTTAGAATTAAGGGAAAAATGTTGGGACGTCTCACGTCCCAGAATTATAATTGACAAAAAATTAAAAATAAGTTATAATATATACAGAAAGTAAAGGAAAGGACAAAAAGAAAATGAGTATAGAATTAAAGTTTGCATTACAGACAGTATTTGATATACTGATAGTAATAATGGTTATCGGTGGATTTGTAAATGAGAAGAAGCTGATAAAGTTTGAAGAAAAGCTGAAGCTGCGTTTAGCGAAAATTTTGTACAAGCTGCTTTTGCCTTTTCACGAAGCAAAGGAAAATACCAAAAAGAAATAACCCGCTCACAAGCTACGAAAGGAGAATTATTTATGGGATTTATGGGATGTATTATGTTTGTCGGAATACTTGCACTGATGTCTTGCATTGGCGCCGCACTTGGAAGTTCATAACTACAATGCGCGATGTGATAATTTGTCACTTCGCGCAATTGTAGGTTTTACCGAAAATTTGATTGTAGGTTTAAATTTAATTTTTATATAGGTATATAAATACCGATATTATATATACTATATATTATATATATTTATAGAAAATTTCTTTCAAGAAAATCTTCTCGAAAAGTTGGGACGTCACACGTCCCAATACTGGTATTGACTTTTCCCAAAATTTAGGTTATAATATATACAGAAAATGAAGAAAGGAAATAAAGAAATGTGGTATAATTATTGTGGTGAACCCGCGGGCGAAACCGAAGAAGAAGCAAAACAATTTGCAAAAAATGAAATGAGTAATCATGATATTCTTAATTATCTCGTAGACGCATTCGGAGATATGAAATATTTATTTTGGTGTATGCGGCAGAGAGAATTTTTAGAAGAATTTTCAGAAGATATTGAAAAAGCGATAGAAATATATTTTGAAGATAATTTTGAAGAAAGGAACGAAGAAGAATGAAAATTTATTATGACTATGACAGAGTAGAGTTACTAACAGAACAAGAAGCAAAAGAGTATACAAAAGAAGATGTTTTAAATGATAACTATGGTATATGGGAATTTATTACAGAGAATTATTCTTATACTGAAGTTATGGATAAGTTATCCCGAGACTTTTTCGATGATGTTACAGAAGAAATGGTAAAAACGCGACTTGAAGATCCCAACTATTTTCTTGTAAGGGAAATTCCCGACTAACAATGCCCGCGTGATATTTTATCACGCGGTTTCTTCTCTAAAAAAATGGGACGTATCACGTCCTAATTTTTCTGTTGACAATTCGCGCGCAGTAGTGTATAATATAAATGTAATCAAACGAAAGGAAATAAAAAATGACTACTAAACAGATATGGTTTGATATGGACGGCACTATTGCCGACCTTTACGGTATCAATGGGTGGCTTGATGATATCGAAAACGAACGAGCTGACGCCTACGAAAACGCTCGCCCGCTCGTTAATCTACAGGTGCTTGCTCGGCTGCTGAATCGTCTTTTGCGACAGGGATATGAAGTGGGAATTGTTTCATGGACTGCGCGCGACTCATCGGAAGAATATGCGGAAATTGTTGAAAAAGCAAAAAGACAATGGCTTTCAAAACATCTTGCAAGCGTTCATTTTTCCCATATCGATATTATTGCATATGGAACTCCAAAGCAGATAGGGCGAAACGGGATTCTTTTTGACGATGAAGAAAAAAACCGTACCTCTTGGAATGGTATTGCTTACGATGTCGATAATATTCTTGAAATACTTCGCGGAATGTGACGAAATGTCACACCCGCGCTTGTAGGTTGGGACGTTAGACGTCCTAAAAGTAAAGTTGACAAGTAGAAAAACAATAGTATATAATATAAATGTACTCAAGAGAAGTACAAGAATAAATATAAAAATTGAAAGGAACATAAAATCATGACTTTTTCTGAATTTGAAACTCGACTTAACTACTATTTTAATTCCACCAGTGAGCGAGATGTTTATGCTCTCGAAAAAATTTTTGACGGAGACGTATATCCGACAATGCCCACAGACGAAAAAAAAGGAATTGTATGAGTATCTCAATTCTCAGTATTCGGATTTTTATGCTGGATATACTCTATTGAAAATGATTAAAAATTATAATCCCGACGCTTTTGCAGAACAGTGTCGTGAAGTAACAGAAGAAAAAAGAATAGTAAGCAATTTTATTTATACAATCTTTTTCGATGACAAGATATTTGAAGAGTAAAGGGCGAATTTCGCCCGCTCTCTATGTGGGACGTAATACGTCCCATCTTCTCTCTTGACTTTTCGTAGAAAAAATTGTATAATAATTACAACAAAAAAGAAAGGAAGAAAAAAATGTCAAAGGAATTAATTTTAATTTTTATTATCCTAAATGTCCTAAATGTCATAATCCAAACAATAAAATCTCTTGCCACAATAAAATGCGGCAAGGTGGGCGCAAGTATTGTAAATGCAATCGCTTTCGGATTGTACACTGTTGTGGTTGTATATACTGTGTGTGAACTGCCATTGTGGTTCAAAGTTATTGTCGTTGCAGTTGCTAATTTTATTGGCGTGTTCTTTGTCAAGTGGTTGGAAGAAAAGTTCCGAAAAGAGAAATTATGGAAAGTTGAACTTACAATTCCGCGCGGGGTGTCTCCCGAAGTTTTTTCGGAATACTTTAATACAAATTCAATTCCCTTTAATTATATCGATATAGATAGATATGTAATCTTTAATTGTTTTTGTGCCACAGGAGAAGATACCGAAAAGGTAATTGAAATTGCAGAAAAATATGGCGGGAAATATTTCGTTTCCGAATCAAAAAAGTGACGCGCGCCTTGTGGGTTTTTCTCACAAGGCAAAATTATAGGCAGGACGTAAGACGTCCCAACTCCAGTATTGACTTCTTTCTTTCCTCGTGGTATAATACTATCAGAAATTAAAGAAAGGAACAAAAACAAATGGAAAAATTCGACAGAAGAAGAAAGTATTATATGATTCTCGACTGCGAGACGGCAACCCTGCCATTTACTTCAGAATATAAAAATGCTGAGGACAAGAAAAAAATAGCTATTGCAAAACCTTTAATATATGATATCGGCTATCAAATAATTGATATCAACGGCAATATTTACAAGCGTGTAAATTATCTAATATCCGAAACTTTTTTCGATATGCAAATATTCGCTACCGCTTATTATGCCGCAAAGCGTTCAATATATCTTGAGCGACTTGAGCGCGGCGAAATAACGCTCGCAAGGTGGGACACATTCGCGGCAGAGTTTGAAAATGATTTAAAGGTTGTGACCGCAACAGGCGCATATAATTCGATGTTCGACTTTAAAAAAGCAATTCCTTTTACAGAAAAATATGTCCGCGCAGTCTATAGCGGAAAATATAACGCTTTTATTAATACCGAAAAGAAAAAATGCGAGCGTATTCTTCGCGGCGAGAATAATAATAATCGTTGCTTTAAACCCGATGTTTTTACTTTTCGTGATATTGATTATCCTTTGTTTGATGTCTGGGGTCTTGCTTGCACTCATCTATTAAATAATGATGATTTTAGAAATTTCTGTAAAGAAAATAATCGCGTCACAAGTAGCGCAAAATATTATTCCACAACGGCAGAAACGGCATATCAGTTTTTAATGCTTGACGATAATTTTGAGGAAGCACATTGTGCGATTGATGACGCAGAAATTGAATCGGAGATTTTTGCTCTAATCGCAAAAAAGACAAAGCATAAATTCGAGCGCGGAATTATATATTTCCCGTTTAGAATAATAGGTCGTGCGGATATTGACGATTAAGAAATAAAGGTGGTGATAACTCATCACCTTTTTTCTCCGTACAGGTTGGGACGTTTGACGTCCCAAGTCAAGTCTTGACTTCTCACTCAAAAAAGACTATAATATAACTGTAATCGAGAGGGAAAACAAAAAAAGAACTTTCGACAAAATAATAAGTCAACGACAGACTCAAAAACGAGAAAGGAAAAAAGTTATGACAAGAAAGGATTTTTACAACGCAGTTATCGAGGCAAACATCAGCGAGGATATGAACGCTTTTGCTGATAAGGAACTCGCCAAGCTCGCCCACGAAGCAGAGTATCGCCGCAATACGTCCACAAAGAAGCAGAGAGAGAACGAGGATATCAAGGCAACGATTCTGACCCACTTCACCACGGGCGTCCATCTTTCGGGCGCAGAGGTCGCCGAAGCAGTCGGCATTACTTCTCAGAAAGCAAATGCACTTCTCAAGCAGTTGGCAACCGAGGGAAAGATTGTTGTCGAGGAAGTCAAGAACGGAAAGCGTCTTGTCAATTCCTATTCGATAGCCGAGTAATCAAAACGGGCGGGATAATTCCCGCCCAAAATTTTACCGAAAAACTGGGACGTTAAACGTCCCAAGTCAAGTCTTGAAATTTTTTAGAAAATAGGGTATAATATAGACAGAAAAAAAGAAAGAGAGGAAATTTTTAATATGACAAGAAAACAGGAACAGGATAAAAGACGGTCGGAATTTCTCAAAAAATTAATTGCCTTTATTGAATCCGAGGGCGATGAAGCAATTCAGATAAAGAAAAATGAAGTTGCTTTTCCGATTGTATTCGATAACGGTGACGAAGCTTTTATGAAAATCGCGGTAAGTATTCCCGCGGGAAGTCGTGATGGCGATATTTTTGACGCTTACTCACTTCACGAAGAATTTGAGATAAACGAAAAAAAGAAAGCCGAGACGGCAAAAAGAAAAGAAGAAGAGAAGAAAAAGAAAATTGAGCGTGACGAAAAACAACGCGCGCAGAATAAACTCATAAAAGAAAAAAGAGAGAAAGAGGGTTAAACCCCTCTTTTTTTTCAGAAAAGTGGGACGTTATACGTCCCAAATCAAGCGTTGACTTCTCTCCCATATAAGAGTATAATATAACTGTAATCAAGAGGAAATAAACCTCTTGAGCAAAAATAAAAAGTCAATGGCAGACTCTAAAACAAGAAAGGGAAGTATTATGACACAGAAAGAGTTTTTCGAGAGCATTATGAACAACGATGTTATTACCGAGGAAATGAGAACTCACGCGGCGGACGCACTTGCAAAGATTGAGGTTCGCGCCGAGAAGCGCAAGACAACGCGCAACTCAAAGAATGACGGACTCAAAGAAGCAATTCTCGCGTGCTTCGTTGAGGGAACGCCGATGACGGGCAAAGAGGTCGCAACCGCACTTGAAATCACTCCGCAGAAAGCGAACGCGATTCTCAAGCAGATGACTGAGGACGGTTCACTCGCTGTCTCGCAGGTTGCGAACGGTAAGAGACTCATCAACTCTTATACACTGCCGACCGCGTAAGTGTAAGTATAGAAGTAAGAGGGCAATAGTCCTCTTATTTCTTTCGGATAAATTGGGACGTTACACGTCCCAACTTCTTTTTTTATTTTTCTTCAAAAGTATTGACAAGTATTTCCGAAAATAAAATTTAAATATAAAATCTCATTATCGAATATTCCCCTCTACCCAAAAATGTGAAATTTTGTCACCTCGGCGATTGTAGGTTGCCTCGTATACATCAACGTACTGAACCGTAGATATGCTTCCAATATTCCCCTCGGATAAGCTGCAAATAAGCTGCGTTTGAGCTCGGAATAAGCTGCGAATAAGTATTATCGTTTATTAACCACTAATAAGCTGCGTCTTGGTTTCTCGCTACGAGTTGCGGCGGTATATATCGAGCGGGTTACGTATGAGCTGGGAAAGACAAATAAATTATTGTATAAGCTGCACTTTAGTTAAGTGAAGTGGGCGCATTTGTAAAGAAAAAGACCAAGGTTTCCCTTGGTCTTCTCTCGTTTTATTTTTACCTTACAATCGTCGAGCGGGCACACTTATGCCTCTACTTTGAAGTAGCCTTTCTGCATACCCTTGCCCGTAACCTTGACATCCTGAACCTGCGCGCGTCTCGCCGCAACGAGTGCGCGAAGAAGAGCTGTAGCCTTCTGGGTAGAAGTGCCGAGTATAGCTGCAACGTTTGACGCGGTAATGGGTTCAATGGTGAGTATGTCGGTCTCAATCTGTGCGAGAAGAGGCTCGTTCTCCTGTGCTTTCTTGGACTGACGCTCGCGGCGACTCTCATTAGCCTTGTCGATATTGGCAAGTGCGTGGGAGGCGAAGGCTTCCATCTCAGCGGTTACGGTAGCACCCTCAACGATAGTGGTGAAAAATTCTCTCTGTGTCATTCTTTTTAGCCCTTTCATTTTTGAAGTTGGAAGTAAAGAGAGACGAAATTTTTAGATGCGAGGAGCGGAGTTAACGGTTTCACGGTTTTCGTCTCCTTTACTTTCTATATATATTATAGCGCGATTTTAGGAAGAAAGCAAATTTTGGGAACGGTAGCGTAAGTTTTAACGTAGACCGTCGTATAAGTGGAGATACCTATACTCCTACTTACAAGTGCGCGAAACTCGCTCAACACGAACGCTTTAGTTAACTAAAGTGCGCGCATTCTTATAGGTTCTAAAGCTAAATGGAAACACTTACAAGACGCGCGGGACACTGGTTGGTTTGTCCGCTCCGAAAAATTTAAAGGTTTTTCGCTTTAAATTTTCTTTGAGTCTAAACTTCATTTTAAGAAGGTAGAAAAGAGGAAAAGAAAAAGGAATTAAACGCTGAAAGAGCGGGTTAGAAAGATTCGGAGAGAAGATTTTCTTTTGGGAGCGGGCTTGAGTTTTAGGCAAGTTTATGGTTTCGCGCACATATAAGTATACTTGTGAGTATACTTGTAATTATACTTGTAATTATACTTATAATTTGACGCATTTTCTATATTTACGATATTAAAATGCTACATATTAATAGGACAAATTACAAAAAACCCTATAATTTTCCTCAAATTTCAGAAAAAATTACAGAATTTTCACAAAATTTTCAAAAAAATTACAGAATTTTCACAAAATTTTCAGAAAAAATTACAATTAAACTTATATATATTGTAAGTATACTCACAAAAAATTTGTAAATCTCCAAATTCGAGAGCAGCCACTTTACAGATTATTACAGATTATTAAGCCACTTTACAGATTATTAAGATTATTAAGCATCCATTTCAAATGCTAAGCATCCATAAACGCCCATAAGGATTTGCCACTGCCCTTCCAACGACAAAGCGCCGTGATCTCCCTTGCGACGACAGCGATAGGAAATTCCATCCCCGGATTAGTGTAAGTTTACACGAAGGTTTACACGCCAACCTACAAGGCGGGCGACCGGGTCAAAGAAACGAAATCCCCATATATTGTAAGTAGAAACCTAAGAAGAAACACAGGCTCTTTCACACTTCACACTACACTACACTCCACACTTCACTCCACTCCACTCCACCCCATATACATAGGTATAAACTTACAATATACATAGGTATAAACTTACAATATACATAGGTATAAACTTACAAAAAAACCTATAAAAAAACTCAAGCCCTCCTTTTTCGCCCTTTCCCCTTTCTGTAAGTAGAAACATAGGCAAAACTCCATATACTTATAAGTATACTTGTAAGTATACTTACAACCAACTCGTATATACTTATGTATAAACTTATACTAAAACCTACATTACCGCCTACAAGCCCTTTCCCCTTTCGCGCCATACCGTACCTCCGCGCTACGCGCTTCGGTACTAAATGTGCGAAAGGGGAAAGGGGTTATTTCTTCGAAAGAAAGCCGTATATACTTGTAAGTAAAAATATAAGTATACTTGTAAGTATACTTATAAGTATACTTATATAAAAAAATGTAAGTATACTTACAAGTATACTTACATTTCTATTCAAGTTATTACTTAGGTTACTCTTGAGCTTCTACCTATTTTTCTACTTACATTAAGAAGTAGAGAAACCCTACAATCCTCTCTACAACTTTCGTCCAATTTTCGAATTTCAAAAAATTTTCTTTCTCGCTTACTCTCAAACCTACAGTTGCGCGCAACCTTCATTTTATTTCTTCTATTTCAAGATTACCATCCTTATAAGCAATTTCATAAAACTTATCATTAACCGCCTTAACCGACTCAATAGCCTTTGTCAACGCTGCCATTAGCACTACCTTAACTGGCTTCTCATTATCCATCAACCCAAAACCTCGCCCGCATTATAGATAAGACGCTATCTTATGCTCATTCATAAACTTATGGACTCTTTTTATTGTATCCTCATAAAGATAATGGAACTTTTCATCCCAGTCATCCCAATAGAAATACCCATGGTCCTCCTCATCAAGTCCGGGGAAGTTTTGTTTTCCATACTTATCGAACAAATATTCTACCATACCACTTTCTACTTGTACGAACATTGCTTCTTCTGCATTTAGAGTTAGATTACCTTTTTCGTCCCACATTTTTGGAGTCATCTTTTGTTCATGATTACGACAGTCCTCTTCAGTCTTAAATGATACCTCATAAGAAGTTCCCGGAAAAGCTACATAAAAAGTTCTTACTTCCATTTTTATTATCTCCTTTTTAGTTTTATAATTATATAACGTTAGAACAAGATATTATCTCACCAATCTCTTTCGAATTCTTATCAATAAAATTACGTATCGCGTTAAAAAAAATCTTCCCACCAAAAAAGAATTGATGATGTTCCATATCATAAAAATAAAGTCCGGGTGTGCAAACAAGATAGCCGTCCTCATCAATAAGTCCTCTAAAAGGGCTCTCAGAATCAAAAAATATCTCGTCTCCCCATCGCTCACGAAGAAGCTGCTCGCCTCGTAAAGGAAGAAGAAGAACCATAGCCTCTGCAAAATCATCAGTTCTATCCCTGCCCAATCCCACATTTTTATACTATTCAAATATTCATATCTCTTACACTCTTCCTCAGAAGTAAAAAATTTTCTCAAGCTTTGTTCCTGTAAGTGCTCTATAAACAACTTCCATTATATTTCCTCCTTACTCTTGCGCGCAACCATTAACTTTTATGGTCCGCCGCACACTCAGGTTTCAGTATATTTATCATAAGTGGCGATAACCTCTTTCAGCATCTCCAGCATCTCATCATCTTCTAAAGCTAACTGTCCGAATCGCCAATCAAGCATTCTCAGCCAAATCTCTTTAAAGGTTTCACAAAACTCTTCAATTCTTTTAGCATTTTCTGCTGATTTGAATTTCTTCTTAAAAGCTTCTTTTTCTCGCTGCTTTCTTATAGGTTCTGGTAGAGGCTTTGAGTTAACTTCCATCATTCGCTCATCGAACTTATTGAGTGCGCCTATTCGCTCTTTTCTTTTTCTTTCGGGGCGACAATATTCAAACCCCTTTACCCATTGGGGCATTCCTTTTTTGGTAGGAGAGCTTCCTCTGGTCCAACCCGATATCAGTTTTCTCTGCTCGCTTCCTTTGGAGAGAAAGGTCATATGCAGGCTTGGTACATAAACTTCAACATCATCGCAGTCTGGTTCAGTGCCAGTAAGACACTCATGAGTGTAGGCGTTACAACCATCTCTTTTTTCTTTCTCTCTCCAAAAAAGGGTCATGTCGTAAACATCATCTGCCGCGTCATAAGCTTTTGGAGTACAGATATAGTTGCGTGCTATCTGTCCAATAGCATCATAAGAACCATAGTAAATGTTGCCCGTCTTTGAAAATCGAACCAGTGTATATACTTTGCTCATATATCTTTCTCTCCTTTCACTTTCTATATATATTATAACAAAAAAACTTCTAAAAGTCAAAAGTATAGGTGAAGTTGTAAACGAACCAATAAAAAAGACTTATGTAAATACTTACAATGCGCGCAACCATTAAAATTTACGGTCGCGCGCATTGTAAATACTTACTCATAAACTGTCTACCCAAATTGCTTATTAACTGTCCAAAACGCCAGTCGGGTACCTCTTTCCAAAACCTTTTCAGTAGTTCGCAAAACTCATCAATTTTTTTCGGGTCTCTCATTAGAATGATTATTTTCCTGCTCTGGCTCCTCCGGTTTAATCAAGCATGCTTCAATAAGAAAACGGCACTCATGCGGATTATCATCAGAACAGATTTTATATTTGCTCCAGTGTTGAGGGCACTTATCATTGCTTGCATTATCATAGCACATCTCCCGAAAGGGGCAAAGCTCCTCATAATACGGAAGTTCATCAACAACGAATTTCATTTAGTTCTCCTTTCTCTGGTCATATTTAGAATGACCAAAAAGAATCTTTTTTCTGCGGCGAACTGATAGATATCTTTGATTGTAGCGATAAGGTTTTGAAGTGCTTCCTCTTTTTCGGTAAGAAGCTCCCTTTCTGCCTTTACTGCTTCTTCAAGAGAATCAAAGAATGATTCAGCCATTGTTGAATAATATCTAACCATTTTTCTTCTCCTTTTATGGTATATTTTTACTTAAACTGGTACACTCTGTGAGGTTCGAACTCACCGTCTATCGATTAAAAGTCGATTGCTTTACCAACTAAGCTAAGAGTGCATATCGAACGGGCAGGAGATATCAGCCTGCAGTACCAATATCTTGCCGGCACCCACCCGTTCTTTAAAAAAATTACAAGGCACCACATGAACCTTCAGTCGGTATTTCGCAGTTCTACCAACCGCGAGACCGGAAGAAAGCAGTTAACTTTTTCAATTAAATCAAAAAATAATTAATTTGCTGTTCGTGCCTTTTTACATTTATATTATACCAAAATTTTAATTCTAAATCAATTTTCCTCAAGCGAGGGATAAATTGGGGCATATCTTACGCTGGCGACTGCCGCGTACATAACTTCCATTGGGTCAATGATAATTTTCTCAACCGTGCGGGCGACCCCATCCTCTTCTATCGTCTCTTTGGTATAGGTCGTTCCCTTAATAATCGCTTCGAAAAGGGAAGGAGAATATCCACCGACAATCGCACAGCTCTCACCCTCAAAAGTCTCCTGATACATACCTTCTCCCGCTCTAACATTCCAGTAGACAATTGACGGAAGAGTATAACCTGCTGCGGCGAACTTCTCTTTCATTGTCTGCATAAACGGTCTCAAAGGAGTACGAACACTGGGACGAAGATAGTTATAGGTATAACTGCTACGCGCCGCATCGAACTGCATATCAGAGATAACGTAGAGCTTGGACGGAAGGTCCTCGGGCTTAACGTTATTGTCAACCGCCGTTCTAAGAATAAGGTCAAATGCCGCTTCCAAATCAGTGTTGCCTGCATTTATACAAGGAAGATTAGCCACTTTCTCAACGATGTCCTTACCGGTAATCTCACAAAGCGCGGGATGCTCTGCAAAGGTAAGAAAATGGTTGTGGAACGGTCCTCGGCACTTGTCGGCGCAATAGATACCAAGAGATACAGCAACATCATAAGGAGTTCCCCGCATTGAGCAAGAGGTATCTACCATACAAAGTGCGGTCTCATCAACTCCTTCCAAGTAATTCGGAAGAGCTTCCCACATTGAATTAAGAAAGATACGGTCTTTTGCCGAACACTTATATCTCTTCTCAAAGGCTTTCTTTATAATGTCTACAGGGAAAAGACTTTTCGCATTTATCTTGGACTGTCCTTTTGCAAGCCTCTCGATGAAATCGATATAACGCTCTTTGTCGTGACGATAAAAAGTATCAGAATAGTTCAAAGATGCTCGTGCGGGCACCTCTTCATAATCAATTTCATCCCACTCACGCGCGGACATATAGGTCTCGGTTACATTAGAATAAGCACGAAGCCTCGACAGTAATTGACGATATTGTTTCGAAGAAAGATCAAATCCTTCTCTTACCTTTTTTGCAAGTCTTCTCGTTTCCTTCGACGAAGCATTCTCCGAGGGCAACCACTTCCCAAGTAGAGAAATAGGCTTTCCCTCTTTCATACATTTAAAGTCATATCTCAGAATACGATAAAACTGAGATATAACGAAAGCCCATACACAAGTGCCCTCAAGGCAAAGATAATCGTCGGCTCTGCCATATTCCATAATGGCGCCAAGGTTTTCTTTCACATACTCGGGATAATTATCCGCAAGCCATTTAAAACAAACTCGAAAAACCCGTCTCATACCCTGCCCGCCGCGGATATCTCTCACATAGAAGAGTATTCTCATTGCAAGTGCACGGTCTTCGGCAAAAGCCTTGGAGAAATATCTAATGATATAATCCTCGGGCATCCCCTTTGCGGCAGGAAGTGTGCTAAATGCATCAAGGCAAGCATTTTTGGTTGACTTGAGTGCAACAGCACCATTTTCAGTTGTAGTAAAATTGTCTTCAGTTTTAAGCATCTCAAGAAAATCAGCCATTTTATACTCCCCTTAATACATATTATTTTCTAAAGACAAGGCTCTGTGACTTTTTTAGTCTAATCTACAATTAAAAAGTTTGCTGTAAGAGCCTTTTAAATTTGGGTGAGGTTTTCCGCACTTCCGCAGATTTCCATGCATGGTTCTTACCACTTGCCAGCTAATTGGCAATACGACCTCACAAACCCTTCTGCTCTCAATTAACGCGGGTAGGAACACGTTAAACGCCGGTTATGGTTCTGATACCGAAAAACATCTTGGAGACTTTATTTATACTCGTTGCTCCAATCCTCGAGATGCTTTCTCCAAGTATTAGCCCTTATCTTTAGTCATTTTGCTCACCAGTGCTTTGTAGGAATCGAACCTACCTCTCTTCTCACCAGACCTCGACCACCGAGTCGGAATCGAACCGACCTTCTGGGTGCAGAGACAGGACTCGAACCTGTGACCTCCGGGTTATGAACCCGATGAGCTACCAACTGCTCTACTCTGCGTGGCGCCTCCTACTGGACTTGAACCAGTGACCCCACGATTAACAGTCGCGTGCTCCACCAACTGAGCTAAGGAGGCGTATAAACAAGGCGGCATTAAGCGAGGCTCAAAAGACCACAACAACTAAGTTAAATTTGCTGAAGCCGCCTTTATTTTTATCTTCAATCTTCTTCTTCTGTTTCTGTTTCTGTTTCTGAGTGCCAAACTGCGTAAGGACCACCATATACCCAAGTAGGGGAAAATTCAACCATTGGAACTCCTTCACAGTCAGCCCTTACAAGGCATTCCCAATGTTCACTAAGTGCGATATCCATAAACTTATGAAAATTTTCCTTATTACTAAATGAAACCGTACCTAAATCTTCCATTCTTAATCCCCCCAATACCCACAATAGTCAATCAGAACGGGTCGTCCATTAATTATTCCGCAATTATTAAAGCGAATGTCATTTATATAATTATCTTGAAGGAAAGTGGTCAGCTTCTTACAAAACTCAATGCCATAATACCGAACGAAGACTTCCCAAAGTGAAGCATCCCAAGAGTAATCAAGCTCATCTTTCTCACAAGCTTCGGAAGTTGCTTTCGAGGGAGTTATTCTCTCTTCTATTTCTTCTGCTCGCTCCATAACATAGACCGGAATACCATTCACCATATCATAGAACTCACAAGGCGCAAAAGCTTCATCAAGTCCTTCCTTAATAGAAAGTTCATAGTTCTCTAACTCCACCGCACAGTGGTCATCAAAGTCCCATCGAGATTCTTCTTCCCACTCACCCTCTTCGTTCTCTTCCCAGCGAGCTATCTTAGTTATGGGAAGCTTACAAACAAGATTGTGATAAGGAAATACAAGGCGGGAGGCTCCTGACCAAACCGTTACATCAGCATTCCTGTTATAAAGGACTCTATCATAGTCGCTTCTTTCACAATAGACAACATTGTCCTGAAGTCCAAGCGCATCCATATCAGCGGTCACATCTTCACGGAAGTAAGGATAACATTTAGTCATTTCAGACATTTCAGAAACCCCTTTCTTTTCTTTCTCTCTCACTTTCTATATATATTATACTAAAAATTTTTTAAGCTTTCAAACTTTTAGGCTCGGGTCCTCTAAACTGTGGGTCTTTTTAACCGCGAGAAGAAAAACCTTACCCTCATAGTTATTGAAATGGCTGTGCCATGTAGGTTCAATTTCTTTTCGGTCGAGGGTTTGGATTTTCTGATTGCCCATTTTATGCGCCCAAGACCCATCACTCATACGACGAATGAAGTGGAAGTCACATCCCGATGCACGGAAGAGTACAAGATACTCATCATCCTGAACCTCGCTGGACTTCTGAATCTCCCTCACAAAGTCAAGACTCGAAACCATAAAATCAACCATAATTCTGCCGCGACCCGTACAAGCTTTTGAGTAGTCAAGACCTCTTTCCTCATCATCAAAGAGTTCTGGATGCGCCCACGCATAATCATCAAGCTCCATTGACTCATCGGTATCGTAATCCGAATTATCATAGGGGAGATACCAATAAGGAAGTCCAAGTGCGAAGCCGCCGCAATTGTATTCAAAATCATACATATCTAAAAGGCTGCCCGCTTCCTCTATTATTTGCTTTCCGTTCCTAAGGTTGAGTACATAATTATTCCCTCTCGTCATTTGCTCTCTTCCTTTCTCACTTTCTATATATATTATATCAAAGGAAAGGAAAAAATTCAAATTTTTCCTATGTCTCTTACCTCTACTATCGGGTCATTAAAGTAGGTTAATTTTGTTGCAAATCCAATAACATAGACCTCTTGATTTATAGAAAGCGTTTTGACTTTTGCCCACTTTTCCTCAGGTACGTCCGCGCGCAAGTATCGATTCTTATTATCAAGGTCCTGTAAGATAATTGTATGCGTTTCATCATCTTTATGGACTAATCTTCCATTTAAGTTTACATCTACGAAGAAATACTTTGTGTGCGGCGCACCGTCCAGTATAAACAAATCAGTATACTGAACTATACTGTAAACCACGGGAGCTTCTTCTTTTTCAATCGTGGAGTTCTTTTTCCCCATTTCATAGCCTGCCCACACGGTAATTGCTAACAGTCCCGCGCAAACAAAGGCTAAAGCAATTTTAACTCGTTTCATATCACTTCTCCTATAGAAAGAAAAAAAGAGAAACACCCCCATGCTTCTCTTTTATCTCCCTTATCTCACCTTGTTAAAAATTTCCATAAATCTGCCGCAGTATTAAGATAATACTTGTCGCCATGAAAGACATAGGGCTTCTGATTTTTTCCAAAACCGTTTTCCCACATCCACCAAGAAATTACTCCCTTTTTTTCAATATGATCAACCGCGCAAGTTTCGATAAGACTAATTAAGTCTCGTTCAATCTTTTCAAAAATTGAATCTTCTGAAAGCTCGATACCAACCTCGTAAAGTAAATCCCTCTTGGTCTCAAAATCCTCAATGTCCTTCATGTACTCGCTAAATAGATTAAAACCCATAAGCATTTCCTTTTACCTCCTATATTCTATACTTATAGTATACTAAAAAAATCTAAAAAAGTCAAAGTTTGTCGATTCCTACGACCTTCCCCTCAAACTTTTCCAAAGAACTAAGCGAACCACTTAGTTGAACTGCGGCGGGAAGCTTATTGGTATCAACAATAAACTCAATAATATCTTTATTATAGATAGTATACTGATTTGTTGAGTTTGTATCTTTATCTGCTTTTTGGTCTGCAAGGATTCCAAGAAAGCTTGTTCCATCAGAGAGATGAATACGATACTTCGCGCCAATTTCGCTTCCATAGTAAGACCCCAATGCTATACAGAAGTAATTACCTACCTTGCGGCAACCATTACTATCGGTATAAGCTTGTTGTTGCAATTCAAACTGCGCGCCCCTTGTTATCATACGATAATCCATATAAGACTTAAAGTTTGATATCTCGGTTGGCACATTTAAAACCTTTTTAGGTTTAACCGCCGCGCGCGTTGTAGTAATTGCTTGTGTCGTGGTTATAATTTCGGTTTCAGTTTCAATTATAACCGTCTCTTCCTCGGTGGTTTCTTCTTGTGGGACTGTTGTAGTAGTGGTTTCAACTATTGTAGTGTTGATTACACCGTTCGCCGCTCGCTCCGCAGGAATAGTTTTTACGGTCGCCGCAGACATAAATCCGCAGATAAGTAAAAACACTCCGAGGAAGAGAAGATTTTTCATTTTCATAGTAACCTCCAATTAGTTGACTTTTATTTCTCCCAATTCTCAGTTAAAAAGTCAGTTTAGTCAAATATTTTATATTTGTTTAAATCAATAAAACTTGAAGACACCTTAAATCCTGATTGCATACTTATATTGTTCATTAAATTATCAATTTTAGTGTCTTGTGTCGGCTGCCGTTGCCATATTGAGGGGTCTCCCTCTTTATATGGTCCACTAAGCCTTCTCCAATATTTCTTCGCAGGTACTTTATTACTCCGTGAATAAAAATAAGATTCATCTTTAGCAGTGGGCCAGCTAATAATAAAATTGCTTCGAAAGCCTTCCATATTTTTAGCTGCTTCTAATATAACTGATGCAGGTAGTATAACTTTTCCGCCAATGCTATAAAAAAGAACTGTATCATTAAGGCTTTTGCCTCCGTCTAATAGACTATCTTCTACCGCTAAATGATACATTTCAGCGTAGTATGTTGAAAAAGTTTTTTCAAGTGCTTTTTCCATTGAATCTATACCATCAATTTGTCTAAATGATTCGTTAAATCCATAATTAGCAATAAAAGACTCTAAAGACATTGCAGTATTTTTTTCAATTAAATTTTCATGCCGTAATTTGTCAAGAAATCGTCTTGGTGATATTGTAGTCGGCATGACTCTTGAAAATTTTTCGGGTTTAAACATTGTATAGTTTTTAACCTGTACACCAATATCTTCAAACAAAGTAATGTCTGTTTTCTTTTGTTGCTCAAAAATAGTAGTGGATATAGTAGCTTTTACTCCTTCTTTTAAATCAGGACATTTACATGCCAAATAATTAAAAAGCATCGCCGTTTGATATTCGCCAAAAGCGCCGGTTAAATAATTAAGATTCCCGCCTTTTAAAAAGAAAGCAGATTTATATAAGTCTCCCTCAATTGTGTCTTTCCAAGTTTGATTATATGCTGCTTTTAACTCTTGGCTTCCATTTACTATTCCCATTTTAAGATAAATAAGTTCTCGAACACTCTTTAAAGCTTGCTTTATCTGCATATCATTTCCTGAAATTACAGCACTATCGATATCCTCTTTCTTAAAATCAAAAGGTGTGGATTTATCAGCAGTGCCTAAAACCAATTGGGTTTTTTGAAGCGTCTCAAAAGTGTTTTGCAAATGCTCTTTTCCGCCCCGTACTTCTACAATGTTGTCAAGTTCTTGAAGCCCATTATTTGTCAAACTGGCTATAAATTCTGTTATAGCCTTTGGATTAGCAGATGTTGTATGAAATTGAGTCTTAAAAACAGTGTTAAAATAGGTTTTTAACTTTTTAATTCCTTCGTCGCTAACACCTACATTAATTTTAATTGAATTGCCCGAAAGATTGATTTCTTCTATACCCTTTACTTTTTTATCTTTAAGTTTTATTTCAATTGGCTCAGGGTTTTTTACTTCAATATCTAAATCAATAGAAGAATCTTTTGATGCGCCAATCCAATGAGTTCCATAAGTGCTCGTAAGAATTTTTCGGACGTTAGCTGAAGTGAAGTTTCTTAATACTTCTATGTCTTGAGGGCTATTATTAAACAGCTTTCTGAATCGTTCTATAAAGTCCTCATAAGTTGAACAGTTGGTAAAAAAACGCCCATAAAAATTAGCTTCTTTAGTTTTTAAAAAATCTATTTGTCGGTCAAGATTTTCTTCTGAATTTTCTTTAAGGAACTGCGCCGCGCCTTGTTCACCCAATGCTTCTACAAGATTTTTATCTCTTTGATACCAAGCAGTTGGTTTAGTATGAAGATAAATTTCCACGCAAAACCTCCCTCCAAAAATAGAAAGGGGAGAAAACTTTTCTTTTTTCTCCCCTCTCTTATATATAAAAGTAGGCAAAGCCCACTAAAACTCAATCGTCAAGCTTATTTGCTAAGTTTGCAATTGGACCTCTCTCTGTCTTGTCCAAATACACCATCCCAAAAAGTGGGTCATCTTTTAATCTATCAATCATCTTGATAATGCCATTATCTCTATCGTAGATTTTATTATCCGTCTGATGAGTATCGGCATTTATCCAAAGTTCTGAACCCTCTCCGACGCGAGATATCAGAAGCTTTGCTATCTCCGAGGTTATATTCTGTCCTTCGCAGACATAGACAATCGAATTTTCAAAACTGCGCCCGCGTATAAAAGGCAGTGGTACAAGTTCAAGCTCACCCTGCGCGATTAGATACTCAACACCTTCCGCACCGCCGACCTTATCGTAAAATGGTCCAAGCGTCCAACTCAACTTCTCATAAGCATCTCCTTTAAGATATCCAATATCAGGCACGTCCTTTATCGAGACATTGGGACGAATAAACACAAGCTTTTGGAACTTGCCAACTTCAATATCATGAAGTGCCTGAGACAACATTAAGTAATCCTTGCCGCTACCATACACGCCACGTAATAACTTGACACCAACCGCCGCGTCTTGTAAGAGAGCCATAGCAACTTTCTGCTTAATATTGCGCGGCTTTAAAGTTCCAGTTATACGAGAGTTAATAGTTGGATACCGAACAGCTATCGGACCTTCGGGAGAGTTTTTATACACATCAATCGTAGTGCCGCTTAAATCTTGGAGTAGTATATACTCATTCGGATTTAAACGAAGTAAATTCGCACAATACTCTTTCGGATTGGCATAAAATTGACTTAAATGCTCCTCATCCATTATAAGTTCCTGATAGCCTTTATAAAGATTGTCCATTAAAAAACTCCTTATAGTAGAATTGCCATATCATCAACAATTTGATGGCAAACTCCTTTTTCTATTGCTTCGTCTTTCCTTACATACCATTCACCAACGATATTATCAGTAATCTCATCAAGTGTATAGTTTGTTCTCTCTTTCATAAAAGAGCTTAACTCGTTGACTTGGCTCTGGTAAGCTTCCATCGCGGCGACTATTTCACCATAAGTACCTGACATTTGTGAACTACCCTGATGGAAAAGGAAATACGAGTGCGGCAACATAAAGCGTTTATGACACGCGAGGTAAATATATGCCGCCGCACTGCAACAACTTCCCATATTGATACCATAAACAGGAGTTTTGCTCATCTTTATGGTATCAATAATGGTATAATTGACATCAAGGTCGCCGCCGGGACTAAAGAAGAACAGTTTTATAGGAGTTCTGTTGCTTATGGATAGGATTTCGTCTTCTCTATTCCACTGGATGATGAGACGGCAAATCTCAAGGCTGAGATTATTAATCTCATCGTCTATCCAAAGACAGCGATACTCTTTGTCTTTATAAAAAGTCAAGAGTTCAGGGGTTGGTAACTGAACATTCTCGATTTCGGAAGGTATCTGGATTATCATAGGGTCAGTCATAGGTTTTTATCTCCTTTTCGACTTTCTTTATTATATTATAACAAAGATTTTTAGGGATTTCAAATTTAAGAAGTGCCCTCAGTTATGATTGAGAGAGCCTCTGAATCAGAAATATTGGTTGTTTCAACCTTTGTCCAAATTTGGACGATTTCATTTTCTTTTTCTTCCCAAGAGTCTTCATAGACATTTTCATCAGAGGGATAATCGGTAAGAGTTACGGGTTTATAACCACATTGTAGAAATAATGAGGGGTCATTCGTGAATACATCTTTGTCATCAATTTTTAAAGGGTTCGGCGCACCACGAAGTTCTCCGTTTACAAGTTTTCCGTATATCATATTTTCACCCCCATGTGAAGCTGCCCGCGCCCTGATTATATAGCGCCGTTTTGCCTATAAGGTCATAAAGACACGGCACACCGTTTGCATCGAGACACGGGACAAGCCGCTGTGCATCGCCGTCGGTGTAGCTATATAACCGCATAACAGCTTTATTCTTCGCCCAGTTGTTGTTGCCGACGTCAAATATCAGTCCGTTTGTCGGCGTCTCGAAGTCGGCGACATCGCTCCAAGATGTTTTTAAAATATCATTGGCCCACACGCCGGCTTTGTTCATTCGGATTTTTGTTCGTTCCAATGATTCAGGTATCGTAAAACGGTACTTTGGATATTCGGAAAAGTCGCCGACGAAAAGGCCCCTATCTCTAAACAGCGCAAGATTATTTTTACGCGCACTCTCACGCGCACCAAATATGCCCACGCTTTTGTTATTTTCGACTATGCTGAAATCTATGGTGATATCAGAATCCTGTGTTAGCTTGCGTCCGGTGTCGATATACTGAGTGCCCGAGGACTGCAAAAAGCTCACGGGAGTAAAGCCATCCGGCAGTCCGCTCTGCGCTTGCGCCTTTTGCCATATAAATCTGCGCCTGTTCAAGTGCCCTCACCGACTTTCTGTGCCGCCAGAACCTTGTCCTTGAAGCTGAGCTCCCATGTCTCGCCGTTTTTAAAGTCGGGCGCAGTGCCGATATATCCGGTGCCCGCGGGCAGAGTGACGGTGATTGTCCCGCTCTCGGCAAAGGTTAAGCGCATCCAGCACTCGAAGTTGCGTGTAGGATATGTCAGCGTTAAGGTCGTGACATCGATAAGACGGTATTCGGTGTTATCAGCGAGGGTTATGTTTGAACCTGTAGCGTGAGTGTGGGATTTGGGAACGAGCTCGTCGAGTGCCATCTTAACATTTTTAACATTCGGTAACTGCGTGTTGGTATAACTAACATTCGCAGCGGTTGACGTACCACCTGTTCCGCCACCACCACCAGTAATGCCCGCAACAGGAAAAAATTTTCCATTGGCTCCGCGCAACATTAAAACTGGAACATTGTTACTCATTTTATCACCCCTTTTTTTATAAGATTCGAGTTGTACCTCGATATACTTTTGCTTTTTTACTGCCTACATAGATGGCATCAAGACGTTTAGAACCGACATAAAGTTCTTTTTTACCAAAGATTGCTGTATAAGTTAGTTGGGTATTACTTGAGGTTAGATTGGCTTCCTCTAATACAATTGCGCGCGTCGGTTCTTCATTACCATCACTCCACCCCATAAAGAAATAACCGTCTTTTGGGGTAGCGGTTATAGTGGTTTGTTGAGTTTGACCTTTTGTAGTAACATCAAACTCCATTGAGGAAGAACCATTAGCACAAGCCACTGTACCTTTTGTTGTATCGGTTTGTACATTAAGGGTGTACTTCGGGCAATTATAGGTTAAGGCTATGGTAGGATTTTTTAGGTATAAATGATTAGAGTTTAAATTAACAGAGCAAGACCATGTAGCATTTCCAGCAAGAGTTAAATATCCTTTATTAGTTCCTTCTTCAATTGTTATTATCACAGGTTTTGTAGTATCAAAATCTTTCGAAATAGAAGTATCATCTTTAGCAATGTCTACAGCTCCTATTTCTTGTCCATTTATTTTTAAAAACAATGGCTTTGAAGAAGCGGCCACTGTCTTTCTCGCAATACAAGACATTGTACCATTTATCCATTCAGCATACTTGGGCGCAGTATAACTATTATGGTTTAAAAAATCAGTTGGAGTCTTAGAATAAATTCTAAAGTTCGCCTCTGTATTCGTAGAATCTTCGCCCGTATTTATACTTATGTCTATTTTTGAAGTGCTAAAATTAATCGATAAATTACCTGTAGCCATATTATCAAGCCTCCATTACAAGAGTGATAATATTATCAGAAGTCCCTGCAGCGGGTACACTGGTAGCTTTTCGTATTGTATAACCACCCATTGCGGCTTGGACCTTACTCGGTATATCTATAGGACTCGGAACTGCCAAGTTTTTATCATTCATCCAACTTAGAACTCCCGCCTCGCTAACCGATGGCGTAAAAGTAGCTCCACGCAAATTATCAAAAGCAAATGTAAACTTCTTCTTTTTATTGTCTCCACTTGTCGTAATATTAACTGTAGGAGTGCCTACATTATTGCCTACACTCGCAGCAGGTGCATCAAAGCCCGCAGCAGCACCGGTATCCCCTTTGTCGCCCTTTAGGTTTTTGAAGTTAAAGCTAAAGTTCTTCGCTGTATCGACCCCACTGGGCGTAACAGTAACTGAAGGTGTACCAACGGCATTATTAACAGTTGCCGTAACCGTTCCGAACCCTGCGGCCGCACCTGTAGATCCTTGCTTAGCGACGGAGTAAGCGGTCTTAGAAGTATTATCCGTCATTGATACGATAAATCTCGTCCAAAGATAATTTCCTGCGGCGACACTCGGTGGTGTTGCTTGCCAACCAGAAGTCGGTGCTGTTGTGTTTGAGGTACTGCCCGCATAAGTAATATTAATTGATTTGATACCATTACCCGTATCGCCTTTGTCACCTTTATCACCTTTGATATCGGATTCCATGCCTTCAGGATTAATCCATACTTTAACTGATGGATCTGTTGGTTCAGTCGTACCAACGAAAACTCCGGGGTCACCCTTAACACCTTGTATGCCTTGCTTACCCGGAATGATAACGGTTTCTGTAAATACGGGAGGGTCTATTGTAACTTCTACGAAATTATTCTTACTCATCAGTTACCTCCTGCATTATCTTCAAAAAGAGTACCATTCATAGTAAGTGGTACGATACTTGTTTCGGGATAGACAATACTGCCATCGCTACCTTTTAGCTCGATACGAGTATCCATATATAAAGTCTGACCCGGTTCAAACAGAAGAGTTTCCTCCCCAGTAAAAGGTACAAGATAAAGTCCTTCATCATCGCCTACTGTTACTTCAGAAGCCCCTGTTGCAGAGTATGTTTTTTTAACACTTGCAATATCGTTTTCTGTTTGGTAAGGCTTGAAGAGAAATTCAATCTTGTTTACTGTTAAAGAGGATTTATTCTTAACTCTTACGGAAAGAGTGCAAGGATTTCTTCTTTTCATATTAAAACCTCCTTTAAAAAGAGTTTAAACTCTCTATTTATAAGTAGGAGGCTGAGGATTAACTAAAGAAAAAAGAGCCAGTTACGGCTCTTTTCGGTAGGATTATTTAACTTTCCAATGATATCCACAATCTTGGCAAGTTCCATAAGTGACAACTATATTTTTTGCTTTTTGTTTTTTATGACTAAAAATTTTTATTAAAAGAGCAGGGAGTGTAAAGAAAGCCATTTAATAGGAACCCATATCCACCCAATAGTAATCCACCATAAAAAATTATGATGTTTATCTTTTAATTTAACTTCATTTACTGTCTGAAAATTTATATTTGAACTTCCGCATTTTTTGCAACATTTTTCTTCCATAGCTATTCTCCTAAAATCTTGTTTAGCGTTTTAACAATTTCTCTTCTACCCTCATAGTCACTTCCGTGATACTTCATTGCAATGTCATGACTTACATCTTTAAGAGCATAATCCCAATCTATCTTCTGTCCGCAATGATGGCAATAGCATTCTTTGTCTCTATAAAATGCAAAGTTCGTATTACAACAAGGACAACAATAAATGATTTCTGTCATTTCGTTCCAATCACTAATGCGCGCGACCTTAGGCTTTAATGATTTCATAATTAATTCTCCAATCTTGGCTTAAACGTAGAACTCTTTCCAACACTGGTCGCAAGGACCCTCATTAAACACACATCCATCAATTCCTGTGCCGTAAATATATCTTCGACAAACCACTGGTATAGGATCCAAATATTTAGGGCTAAGCTGAAGCGTCGCGTTAGGAAATTTATCACGAAAATCGGACATATAGTTTGCATGGTCATCAGCCCATTTACTGACAATATCGACTACCTCTTCGGGATACATACGAAATAGCGCAGTACAAGAATCTTCTCCTTTTTCTTTTCCAAACTTCATAATAGGACATTTATTACAATAAGGAACCGCATGACACAATTTATCCTTAATTTTTAAAAACTGAATATTAGTCAATTCCATAGTAAGTCTCCTTCTTTATTTTCTATATATATTATAGTTTAAAAGAAAAGAAAAATCAATTTTCTTCTATTTCGCCCGTTATAAGTTCGGAATGAGGAAGGTTTTCAATCCACTCACAAAACGTGCGCCACTCGTCAAGTTTATGATTGCGGCGGGACTTGTATATATTGGCAAGCACTTCATAGTTCAGCATTATGGTGCGGCGCTGGTTGTAGGAGGATGGAAGTAACTGAATAAGTTGCCACCAGTATTTTTTATCTTTAGTTTCAAGAAATATCTTACGGTAATAATTTAATGTATTAACGGTGGTTTTAAGAAGCTCTTTCCCTGATAGTCTAAAGCCGGAATCTGATTCATCGGGCGTATAATTATCCTCATGAGAAACTTTAAGTCCTCTTCCATCTAATAGATGTTCTTGTGAAAAATCCTCCAGCGTAAACTCTTTTGCATGAATCTTGTGCATAGTTGAACATGAGTTAGCAACCGTACCTACCTTATAAGTGTCGAATTCTTTCCCATTTATGGACTATCTTTTACTATGCATAAACATAGGATACCATTTCGGCATTTAAGACGCTTCGTTTCCTAAAACGTCGCTACGTATCAATAGTAGCCCTACTCTCCTGCCCATAAGGCTTAGGAGATAGTCTCTACAGGTTCATTTCAAAAATATAAAAAAATTTGAAATGTTTCCCACGGGATTCTTGGGTAAGTTCCCCGTTAGCTATATTTCTATAACCCCTACCGATAAGTAGGAAAAGTATTTCATTGGCAGAAAGTTTACCAGTACAGAGGAGCTGTTATATCCATATACACCGTAATCATTCTCATAAACTTACGATGGTCAGTGCCCGCATTGCAAAGACGTTTTGCGAGGGCGAGGTCGTTAGAACCGACGATATCTTTCTCGAAATCGGAATCCGACTTATCCCATGAGTTCATAGCATTTCGCGCTGAATATATGGCTCTGGATATACTTGATACAGACTCATTTTCAATTTTTATCATTTAATTTAACCTCTTCTCTTAAAAAAGTTCAAAATCTTATTAATAATTGTATAAATAACTTTAAGGGTAAGTGCCATAGACGGTTCCTTAATTGGGTCTTTATCTTCATCAAGCATGTTATTATAATCCTCAATGCCGCGCGCTTCCGTAAAGCTCATTGTATAGGGAAGGATAAACCTGCCGTTCATTCCCCAGTCTGCGCCCCATGAGTTCTGACAAAGGAAGCCGTCTTTTGTCCATCCAATAACCATAATTGCGTGTCCGCCGCAATACTCGGGACTCTTTTCCTCACAGCTAAGTATACCCTTATCATTAACATAAAAGCTATAACTCCAATTTAGCGCGGCGAGTACAGGTCCGTAATTATAAATTGCATATTTGATTTCTGCTGGTGAATTACAGCTAAAGTATCTATTAATACGATAATAATAAGCCGCTTCTTTCTTCTCGGAAACTTTAAGAGCCGCTTCTGCACTTTCGTAGCAGTCCGGTACCTCAATATTGCCCGGGCAGTCCTCATACTTCATATCGCCATACTTCAATGCAGTCGCGCAAGCATCACGAAGATACATACCTTCGCCCTCATGTCCATACAGCATCTTCTGAGTGCCATAGATAAAATTAGTTGAAAGGTCGTCCTCAGTATAAGACTCCAAAATACTTGACATCGCATGGGCAACACAAGAATTTACAGCGCCTTGATTCTTAACGGGAGCTTCAACACCAAAAGTAAACTCTTCGGGCAAGTCCGCCGTAGAGATGACGCCTGCTTTTAGTTTATAATCTCGAACATCTTTCTTCTCGGGTAGGCATCCACCTACTGGATATTTTCTCTCTTCCATTATAACTCTCCTATTATTTCTTTTTATGAAAAGGTGAGACCTCAACTTTCATTGTCGGTCTCACCCCAGCGATCTAAAAAATTATTATACCCCTTTTCGGTGCATATAATAATAGGAGGTATATCATCGGTACCTTCCATAACAACAAGACTATCATTTCTAAGCTTTACCATATCTTCCTCATCAAGAGTAATAAAGAGCTTATCATATCTTTTCAATGCTTATACCTCCTGCAATTATTTGTTTTTGTTTTGGGATTAGTAAAAACAGTATCGCCACGTGAAGGCTCCCAAATGATACCGCACCGGCTGTCAGATTCGAACTGACGTGGAGTTTCCTCGACGGAGTCAAAGTCCGTTGGTTTCAGCCGCTCACCCAAGCCGGAGTATTAAAAAAGAAAGGAAAGGGTTGTTTGCTTTGCGTCTTTATATAGCGTTTCCCACTATGCCACATATCGCTTTCACGCTGGTGGTAGTTTAACAACCAAAATCCATGATAACGCTGCTCCGGCTGAGCCGGTTGGTAGGAGTAGCGAGATTCGAACTCGCACTGAACAGATTTTGAATCTGCTGTCTCTGCCGTTGGACTACACTCCCATAAGATGGCTGCTATTTATGTCAGGATGGGCAGCCACTCCACCCGTGCTTAACGCATTTGCCGCAAGGTAAGCCTCATTCTGTATATCTTACCAAAGCGTCAGAGAAGAAAGTAATTATAAGTAACGCCCCTATTCCCAAAGTCGCGGTTATTTCTTACCTTTACTTTCTATATATATTATACAATTAATTTGGAGAAAGTTCAAATTTTCCTTAGGTGCTCTTCCGCAAAACCATCTTTTGTGGTATAGAAAATTTTTGTAATTCCCAAATCTCGTATAAGTTGTAGACAACTCGGACAAGGTCGCGCGCAAGCCGGGGTTCCGTCTTTAAGTTCCCGATAGACAAAAACTTTAAGTCGAGAAAAATCAATTTCCTTTTTGCCTATCAAAGAGTTCAAAGCGGAAACTTCTGCGTGTACTTTCGCGGGAAAGCGCACATCAATATTACGGTAATAATTATATCGTTGCTGAGTCGGATTTGTTTTATTGGAATTATATCCACTCGACAATATGCGCTTTCCATCAACAACGATACAACCAACCTTAGTACGCGAAAAGTCTGAAAACTGACTTACACCGCGCGCGACCTCGAAAAACTTCTTATCAAATTTAGTCATTTTCTTCTCTCACTTTCTATAAATATTATAACAAAAGTTTAAGAAGATTACAAATTACTTCCGTTTAAGAAGCTCATTAACCTTTTTCTGAACGGTATAGTAGTTGTAGCCAGCCTTAGTAAGTAGGCGAACTCTTGTGACTCCGTTGCCCCACTTGCCAGCAATAACCTCACGGGCAACCTCATCGACAGACTTCTTCGCGGGCTTGGCAGGTTCTTTCTTTTCTTTGAGAAGTCTCTCGACCTCTTTCTGAACCGCCGCGTAATCATAACCCGCTGCTTCAAGTCTTTGCTTTCTCTCAGCGCCATTACCCCATTTGCCAGCGATAACTTCCTTAGCTATCTCGGTGTTTGACTTCTTGTTTGAAGGAGTCGGCGCAGGTGTAGGTGTAGGCTTGCTATTAAGTTTAAGACCGTAGAAATTTGCAACTGCGGTGGCAATAGCCTTCGCGCACTGCTGCTGACCACTTATATAGATTACCTTATCTCTGTCGCTCTTTGTGTCAATAAAGACGGTCTCAACAAGAAAAGACTGACATTTTATTTCTCTAACGCAACCAAAATAGTCCTTTCCGTTTACGACCTTAGTTTTTGCGCCACGGTCTTTAAGACCAAAGGTAGTCGCAATAGACTTACTAATCGCGGCGGCAAGAGCCTTGCCCTGCTTATTGCCACTCTTATAATAAACCTCGGGGCCAGTGCCACCGCCCGCATTAAGGTGAATTTCCATATTCAAGTCATACTTCTTTGAATTGACGTACTTAATACGTTCGCTAAGGTTTTTGTCAGCATCGTAGTTAATGACATCGACGTGACAATTATACTTAGAAAGCTCTTCACCAATACACTTGCCTATTGCGCGACCAAGTTTAAACTCCTGATAGCCAGCAGAAACCGCGCCGCTATCATAACCACCTGACTGGGACTTACCGTGTCCAATACATACAGATATATTCATTTCTTTATTCCTCCTTTAGATAATTCCAACTTTCTCATACTTAGAGAGAGGATTCTCGTGGTCCATAATAACCAATTCCATTCTTGCATTAAGAAGCTTTACAAACTGTCGAGTTGCAAAGTCATTCTTAAAATGAGCAGTTATATATTTATGACCTTTACCATAGAGAGTCGCGCCGAGAATATCACGACAAAAACGAAGATAATTGGCGTAAGAGAGTTCAAGAAGACGTGAAGGAAGAACATCATAGCTTCCAGTAGTAGTAACCTCATACTTATCTAAAAAATCCTCGGTAACACAAATCATATAATCCTTATCATTTGATACCGAAGTTTTAAGTTCAAAATAAGTCATATTGCTATTTCCTCCCATAGCTGTCGAATTTCTTCTTCTTCCTCTTCGTCCAATATACAAAGGTCGCCTATATTTGTATAAGCACCGCTTACTTCGCTTACTACAAACTCAGGCAAGTCACCCTTATAGCGAACTATTTTCGTCTCGTCGATCTTATGGTAATTCTTATCAACATATTTAGAAACCGTTGATGCGCTAAATCCAATTTGACGGGCGACTGCCGCATAAGAACCAAGTTCCTGATACAGCTCATTCATTTGGACTATATCTTCTTGTGTAACCTTTTTCATACTTTTCTTCCTCTCTTACTTTCTATATATATTATAATATATAAGAAGGAAAAAATCAATTTTTATTTTCTCCTTCTTTTTAAGTAGGTATTTTGTTTATAGACTCTATTAAATGTCATCGGGTGTTTGTAATAAAGACCACAATGGCATATTCCCGGTTCTGATTGCGCGCGGAACTCTTGACAAGGACATTTTGTCTCAGGAGTCTTTATAAGACGGCAAGGACAATAGCCGCCATTTTCCTTTAAAGCCGTGCGAATTTTTGCAACATGCTCCTCATCTTCACTCACAGATATCTTCATTAAAACAATACCTCTTTGCATACTGATTAAGACTTGCCAAATTGATACCTAAAACTGAATCATAGTGTGAAACATCATCAGGGCGGAAACGACCAAACTTTATAACAATATTTGGAGTTTCGATTATATTCTGGAAAAGATGCTGTTGAAGTATGGATAAGTTTCCCGTCTCTCCTAAAAGCTCTTTTTCAGTATAACCTGTATAGATAACAACATCATCATCACACTGATACTCATCTCGTAGCAGGCTTATAAGCGTACAAACTTGCTCCATTGACTCTACAGAATAGAAAGGTTCAAGCCCACCCATTACAATTGCGTGAGTAAGAGGATTCTCAATATATCGTTTAATAATTTCCTTATCATCATAACTTACAATCTGCGCCTTAGCGAGAGAGCTATTCTGACAAATAGCTCTCCCACACTCTTTCTCGCACTTAAAGTCACAGCAAGGAAATATCAAAAACATTGAAGTCTTACGATAATTTACTATATCCTCATCCACTAAACCTTTAAGTTTAATCTCCATCTTCTGTGCCCTCTTTCAAATGTAGTTCAAAAAGCGCGGCTTGACAAATTTTTATTATACTTATAAGACGAGGAAGCACAAGATTAACAAAAAGTTCTTCTTGCTCAGTAGGTAGAGGAGTAACATACTGCTTCTCATCGATAATATCTGCCATTTCAGTAATCTCATCAAGAGCTTTGTCTAATGTAACGGCAAAACCCTCTATTTCAGACTGAAGCATTGTTGCCTCAATACCTTTTTGGTTCTCTACCCAATCATCACCAAGAGACCCATCTATAAACCCTTTTGTGCGCGCGTCCCTTATCGATTCTTGTACGTTCCTATAAACATTCGGAAATAAGCTTGCGGTCAAAAACTCAAAAGATAAATCTGGGTCTGCTGTGTTGGAAATCTTCTCAATTTGCTCTGTAAGTTTTTTTAATTTTGAAAGTTTTGTTTTATCAACACTCATTTATTCACATTCTCCCATTCTCTCATTTCAAACTCCTGTTTTCGCGCGCGAGACCATGTACGTACTGGTGTATAGAATCCGACAATTCTTGTATACTCCGTCGCCACGGGCTCTCCACAAACTGGGCAAATACTACCATAGAATCCGTGGTTGTGCTTACAAGCTTGGATCTTCGTGTTAAAAGCAAAATAGGTCAAACCTTGTGAAGCAATATAGTTGGTCATATCCCAAGCTTGTTCAAAGGAGTTAAATGGTGCGTCCAAATTTAGATGAGCTATCGACCCACCGTTACAGTAGCTATCAAACAGTGAAGCGATACGTATCCGCTCCTTCATGGTTGTTTTAATGCCAAGTGGTATAAACTGATTACCATACAGCGGCAAGTCTTTGATGACTTTATCGGGGAACAGATATTCGTCCGCTTTTTGTAGCTTGCCTGCCGCAGACTCACCGGGTATTTGTTCTATAGAAACTTTGTAGTTTTTGTCCAGTATGAACTGCTCTTTGGTCATATTTATAACCTCAAAGATTCGGCGTCCAAACTCATCTGCTTTGGAAGTATAGTAGGTATTGCCCTCTTCGTCCAGTCTGGTATAACCAAAAGCCTTCATTGTCTCGTACACACCAATGATACCTATAGTGTTGTATTGGCTGGTCAGATCAATGAGTCCATCATCATAGTTCGGAAGAAGTCCTTTCTCACAGTCGCGCGCGATAATATGTCGAACCGTATCCAATACTTTAAGGTCAAGTTCAACTCTATCTCTAAGGCGGCAAAGGTAATCTTGCTCGTCCTTCGACTCATACGCAATGCGCGCGAGGTTGATGGTAGATACCTTAACAGAGCCTACTCTTAGCGCGGTACCACCAATTGAGGAAAAGAATCCAAGGTCTCTTATATTACTCTTCAATCTACAACAGTTGGACAGCGAAGTAACGGAATCACTCGTAAAGAGATTTGAATCGCTCCACTTCATATTGTGTCGAATCGCCCACTTTGCAAAATCTTCATCCTCAAAATGACCGTCCTTATAGATAAAGGAAATTGAAGAGACGGGGAAAGTAAACATATTCTTAGAACGAATATCACTCATTCCCTCAAGGAACATTTTCTGAAAGTCCATAATGCCGTCCAGTTCGTCAATCATGGGCTTACCATCTGGAAATTCCTTGCCGCCAAATAATGCAATCAAATATGGTGTATCGAAGAAGTTTACATTCGTAAATGCGCTTTGAATGGAATCACGCACAGCCGGTTGATTGACGGCATAAATCAAGCGCTGGATGTTCTGAAGCGCGTACGTAGTTGAATCTTTGGTATAGTAACCGCTTGCAACATCCCTTGACCAGAAATAATACATATACGGAATTAGATCTGGCAAACCACAAGCACCAGAAGAAAGATTGCTCGTATAGCTCACAAACTCCTTAACAAAATCTACGAACGTTGTAAGATGCCGCGCAGGCTCGTAGTTAAATCCCTTGAGGAAGAACAAACCCTCTTTAGCGAGTCGTTCAAGCGTATATGCGAAACAGTACGGCTTATACGTAGACGTATCAGCATCATGCAAGTACAAAGCCCGTGACCATTCTGCATCCAACCACTCATTCGCGCATTGGAAGCCATATTTCTTATTCAACTCATAATAAATCTTATTAAATGCAAGAAGCTTTCTATGAGATTTTGGCATCTCATTAAGAAGAGTTCTCATATCCTTATTGCCAACATTAGCACTACTATCAATTGAAGCGTCTGCCACTGTCTCGGTATCAATAAAGTTGTCAATAAAATCGGTAAAGCTTAATTGCTTATCACTAAACCCATTCAGCTCGGCAAACTCTTCGCCATATTTCTCCTGCATTCTATTATACTGAGTAGTAAAATTCTTACTAAGTTTTACATTAATATTCAAACCTGTGCCTCCTGTTGGTTAACCCATATAATAGCATCCCTAAAATTATAAACTGTTCCGTCAACCTCGAGATTTGGCGCGGCTCTAAAGCCTTTCATAAGCATGGTGTCAATATCATCGCAAACTTGATACTGAAAGTTCTTTGCCTTGAGTTTCTTTTCTAAAATCTCACACTGCGGGCAATGGGTTGTATAAAGAATAATCATTCATTTTCCTCCTTATAACAATAAATACAGTATCCACCCTCATATTGGTGTTGACACTGTTTTTGTAATTCGGCGTTCTCTGCGAGAAGCTTCCTTACAGTATTGTTAAGAGTGAATTGATTTGGCGTAAATAGACTTTCGATTATTTGATTATTGTTTTCAATTTTTTGTTTAATTTCTAACTGAGTCATTCTCAAATTTTCCCCCTTTTAATGTAACTTCATTACACTCGTAAAAGAGCTTAAAAAGTTCATAGTTCTCTTGCTTAACGAACTGAAGAATATCGCGGATTTCTTCTCTTCTCTCCACACCTCGTAGGAAGAAAGCTCCTTTATAAACACCTTCAATATAAAATGAAAATGGAGCTTTTATAAAGAACTCATTATCAGTGTTTTTCGGTTGTAGAACATAAGATTGCCAAAGAATCAGTAACTTTTTCCAGCGAGGGTCGAGAAAAAAATCCTCGGTATAATTAAGTCGAATTTTAAGCTTGCGGCTTCGCGAAAAGACGATTTGCTTAAAGATTTTTGGAAGTTGGTTCATTAAAAAGTCATCCGTGGCGTATCGTGCGCCCGCGCCAATATTGTAGACAAGCTGGTCAGTTATTGTGGTTCCTTTTGTATGTTGGACAAAATCATAAAAAACTTCGTCATCCATTACTCCATTATATTGTAAAGAGTAAAAAGCCGCAGTGTTACGAAAATTCGTCCAATCTAAAAGGTCTTGATCATCTTTTACAACGATTGGAAATTTTGAACCAACTCGACGCCCCGTAACATTGTTGGGCATATGATTCAATAGGCTATTGATTACATCTCGCGCGCCCTCTATCTCACCTAAATTGGGGTCATGAAGAAAAAGGCAATTTGCATTACGGAGATTCGAAAGTTGCGTAATGCAAATTGTCTTTTTCTTC